>Ga0247840_10000091_pt1 | contig 170265 bp, 144 predicted proteins | sample LaCruzMarch2015__FD_192404 | JGI IMG/M metagenome (GOLD analysis project Ga0247840, IMG submission 192404) | Freshwater microbial communities from meromictic Lake La Cruz, Castile-La Mancha, Spain - LaCruzMarch2015_17m | ecosystem: Environmental > Aquatic > Freshwater > Lake | place: Spain... | reverse complement strand
AAATAGCATGAGAATCTGATTGATTAGGCAACATTCATTCAGCTAATGATTATGGAATATATTCCAACACGACAAATGCAACTATCAATAATTTAAATTTCTATTATTTATCATGATATGGAATATATTTCGATAACATTAACAACAATTACGTATTTAATTCCAAAACATACACACGTGGACAAATAGAACTTCAAGCTACACAAGATACAACGTTGGACTCAGATAAACATTTGGATTACCAAAGCAGAAATTACTGACAATCTGATTTTGGATATATTTCTAACGATGGAGCGGCGTATCTAATTAAATTTGATTTTTCTTCATTGCCTTCATGAGCGATTGTTACGAATTGATCATTAGTTTTGACTAAATTAGATTTGTCAGGTAAAAGATTTTACGTTAGAGAAATTATTAACAATGATCGAGCAGAAGGTATTGGCGACTGAATACCATCATTAGATGGAGAACCAAGTTACAATTATTTATCATATCCGGAAACAACTTGGTATGGTTGATGATGAGGTTTGAAAGAATGATATGATTATTGATATAACGACCTAGTAGATTATTGAAATTTTTCTAATAAATTACAATCAGAAAACTTTCAACTTAATGACCAATGAAAAATAACAATCCAAAATTGGATAAACAATTCTGACTCTAATCAATGATTTGCATTAGTATTTGCGAACAATCGAATTAAAATCTGATCACGTGAAAATGCTAATCCAGGGTATCAACCAAAATTAATTTTAAACTATGAACAGGAAAGTACCTGGGTTTCAAATATTGATTTAATAGTCAATCAGATAATTCCCGAATCAATTACGACAATGGAAACATGATCTGAAATTATTTCATCATGAGAGATAACGAAACAAGAAACTAAGGATTTGTTGAAATTTCAGTGATTCAAGGAAAACAAAAAATGAGAAATGGTCTGAAACAAGCCATTAAATTTATGAGAATTAAATTGAGAAATCGCAGTTGAAACTGTGATACAATCCACCGATGAAATCGAAAACAGTCCAGTGGAATTAAAATTACCAGAATGAATAAATATTCAAACTATAAACTGAGAAGACTTTACATGAATATTGAATGTACCAGAAATTGTAGACAATGATACAACAGGTATATCATGGCAAGAAAATATAATATTAGCAGTTAAAATATGAGAAGATGATCAGACTTTATTATTGAAAGATTGAAGTTGAAACGATCTTTTTGCATCCATACAAATTCCAACACCAGATTTGAATATATGAGATAACATTGTAGTAAATTATTCAAATGACTGAAACACATGGAATTATTTAACAAGCACTATCATTACATGAATAGCATGACAAACATATGCAATATTTGATACGAATCACTTTACAACATTTGGTTTGTCTTTTACATGAACAACACCAGCTGACAATGCGGTGATTACATGAAGAAATTATTTTTCATGAACAATAGATATAATAGAAACGTGATGAAATGGCATGCGTCAATTTATATGGTCTTGGAATTGAACAGATTATAATATATATGATTCAGGATTAGTATATTTTGCCAATTTTAACAACGTTTCAAATTTATGAGAAGACGCATCAACAATCAAAGATTTATCTCAATATAATAGAACCTGAACATTAGCCTGAGTAACCAGTAAGGTCGTACGAACAGGTAACGGCAAATATGGCGGTTCCTATATATTCAATGCCAGTTCCTTAAATAATCTAAATACTGGTTGATATATTACAGTAAATAATTTTCCATATCTCACATCATATACAATATTAGTTCGAGTTAACACAATGTACAATGCAACCAAAGCAGGTGGTGATTGATATTCTTCACTTGTAAATAGATGAACATTGGCAGATGCAAATACTAATTTTGATCTAGTACTTAGAACTCATTATACTGCATGAATAAGACCAGGTTTATATTATAGAAGCTGATCAACAACTTTTTGACTTGAAATAGCATCCGGTCCTACCGTACTTAAAACTTGATGATGGACTCACGTAGCAGCCACCATCAATACTAGTCCAACATGATTTGTAAATTTAGCCATTTACCTAAGCGGTAACTTAATATGAAGTAAAACTTGAGTTATGCCACCAGGAAATGGATGACAAGCATTAAATATTGGTTGAATAACAAGTCTTAACAAAATGTTCAGCTGACAAATAGATGATGTAATGATTTATAACCGTGCACTTAGTTCATGAGAGATCAATAGATTATACTATTCTAGTTTATCTAAATACGATTCAGGTAACTGGTTATTCACGACAATCACAACCTGAATAGTAACATGAAAATATCTTTATGGTTGAACTATGATAGATTCATGATGAATAAATTATTCCATATCAAGATATGTGAATTTCTGATGATTGCCAACAGTTTCAATATGATACATATCAAGCTGAGCGACATGAATGAATTGATCGACATTATATTTTGATTGAGGTTGAAATTTTGACATCAGAGCAGATGTTTCAGATGGTATTTGATGATTAAGTTGAACAACATGTCAGTATACGACATGATGAGATATCTGGACAGGCGCTGTTTATCAAACAACATATTGTGAAGTTACATGATTAACATATCCATGAGACATCAATATTAGATTCCGCATATTAGATAATGCATCAAATTTAGCAACCTGAGCGACATGAACATATTTATATGATGGAGTATGACCATCAACCACAACATTACTTTCACCAACAAGTTGACAAATTTTTAATAATTGAGACAGCGTTTCTTTTCTCCGAAGTTGATCTGTAGATACATGAATTTGAATAAGTTGATATGTCTATCAATTAAGTACTTGATCAACATTCACAAACATATTAAGTTCATGATCAATTTTAACTACATGAATAGATATCGGTTGATTATCTATTTGAACATATTATTGGAGAGTTTATTCGTTTGATAAATTCGGCAATACATGAACATGGCAATCCACTTCTTGAATATTCATAATTTCATCAACCTCCCCATATGTTGTTATACCAAATTCCCTAACAGAATCTGATTATATAAATGCGTTCACATGAAAATGATATTATACTTGAACATGATGAGTGACTTGATATCGAGTTTGAATTACTGGTCTAGATTTTTCTACTAGTAGTACTTGACTTGTCATGCCAGCTATTGCTATGCAATCTACAGCATTCAATAGTTGAGTAGTTACGGTAAAGTTTTCAAGTTGAGTATATTTCAAAAAATCAAACTGAGATCCATTCACTTGAATATTCTTATGACCTACACAAGAAGACAATGCCGTTGCTTGAAATATACAAGATCAGTTTATTAAGACAGTGATCAAACTTTGATCATGATGAGAGTCGATAAATTTGAAAACAATTAATTGATCTGATATGAATGTAGAAGTTAGGATACCACTTACTTGAGTAAGTATATGAGATATCGTTAGCGTGCATTATTCATCAGACACTAGTACTTGGACCTATCTTACAAGTTCGACCGTAACATGAATATCAGGTGTGCCTTATGTGATATTTGACACGAATCATTTTACATGGTATGCTATCTGAAAATCGTGATGGGATAATGATAATTTCTTAAATAGTTGATTTTGGAATCTTTCTCCAAGTTCATGAAATATTGTTTGGGCCTTGTATGGATGATGATCATGATCATCTGACACGACAGCTTACACAAGGAATCGAAATCAGGTAACTTGTATAACATGAAATATGATTGTCGTTTATACTGATTGATCACATCTTCCAACAACTTTAGCTACGAATACAATTTATGTTGTTTCTTCATGAAATTATTCTAATATTGCACAAACGACATTTTCTGATTGTAGTGCCTTAATATCATCAGGATCAGTCATCTTAAACAAATCATCAACTGCTAATGCAGCATTCTTTCGCGCTATCAACAAAAGCAATATAATAATAGATAACATAGCATTTAATGCTGCCAGCCAATCTCAATTTTTAATGAATTTTACAGGTACTTCCAATAGTACATTCAATAACATATCGTGATATAATGCCACATGAAATGGGCTACGTTTTTATAATTGAGCAAATTATAACTCCATATACAATTCCGATATCTACAACAACTCCTGATATGGGATATCTTTTGATTCATCATCCTCTGGGAACGTAAATAATTCTGATGTTAAAAGCAATACCTCATGATGAATAATGTTTGATAATTCTCCAAATGCTAGAGTAGACTCATGTCCTGTTATTGATTGAAATGGTGAATATTGAATTTATTCTACATGATCAAATTTTATAATTATTACTTGATCAAAAATATTAAATTCCACCGATAATTGAATATATTTTTATAATTCATCCAATGGAATAATTAATAATGTTGAATCTGCATGAAACGATTGAGATTGAATATTTTTAATTCATTGATCTAATTACAATGTAATTACAAGTAGTAGCTTTCATGATAATACAAATCATTGAATTGATTTACACGAGTCATATTTTAATACGATTACAAATTCAAAATCTTATTTGAATGATAATTGAATTCAGATAGGTTTTTCTACATGAAATAAATTTAATTATTGTCAATCTTATAATAACACAGAGAATGGAATATATACTGAACATGGATCATTCAATGTATTTAATAATGTTAATATATTCAACAATGGCTTAGATAATGTCTGACAGGGTATATTTTTTCGAGCTGATTCACAATACAATGCACTCAATAATTCTTTAGTTTATAATAATGAGTGAGATTGAATAAGACTCCACAATACAGCAACAGTCAACGTATTTAATAATTCCATGATTTACAACAATGCTGGGAACTGAATTTCACTAAGTTGATGAGGATCAGCAACAATATGAAATATATTTAACGATTTATATATTTATAATAATGAATTAAATTGAATAGATTGACGATGATCTATTTCCAACAAGTATTATTGAACATTAAGATTATTTGCTAACTTATGATCAGATCTCATCTGAACCGATGGTTATGATGCAGCACTATCGCCATGATCTTCAGCTGATGATTTGCGTATGATTGTATTACGAACCTGATGATCACTTGATACTTGATCAGCAAGTATGTCTTGCATGTTCACTGATAACATAAGAAATTATAATCTAGAACGATTTTTCAATGATCCATGTGACATAAGATGAACCATTCCTTGGAATGCTGACCAACCCGTATCTTACCTATATTGATGATATGTTCTTAAACAGATTCAACCAGTTTTAGTCGATCCAAACAGCATTAGTCCTTTAGTTTTATTTACATCTAGTTTACCATATAATAGTGTGGATTTTGACACAGAAGACACATGACTGACGTTAGATGGCAATCCAGACCAATTCACATTTGTAGATGTAACATGAGCAAAAACAGGTCAAACATATATTTCCAATACGATTACACTTACTTGAATGGCAATTAGTCTGTCGGTGCCAGTGGAAATAGACATTTGATTATTAAAGAAAAATTGAGTAAGTGTTATTTGATGAAAATATACAACATGACAAAACTGAGATGAATTTTATATAGAACTTATCTCTAGTTCACAAGAGTCTACAACCGTTTCTTCGACTATGACGGTTGGTAAGATATCTGATACATATTCAGTAACGACAGAAGAATTTGCACCACCAAGTATACCAGAACTTATTTCACCAATAAGTTGAGAAACACTAACAGTGTCAGATGTCTCGTTAGTCCGAAGTGCCGCAGTAGATACGTGAATATGAATGAGCTGATATGTAGTACAACGAAGCAACTCATCAACATTCTTACCGACTAATAGCGCAACAATTTTCACAACATGAAAATTTTTGGGATGACTTTCAAACAATACTTACTATCGAAGAGTATATGCCTTTGATTTATTTGGTAATACATGAGGTCGAAGTGAAATATGGAATTTTGTGATCAACGTAACTCCTACAGACACGACAGCTCCAACCTTAATATTTGTACCACCAACGCCAATAAATTGATCAATTATAACATGAAATAATTTCTCATGAACAATGCATATCACAGAGACTTGAGCATGACTAGATGAATTTATTCGAACACGAAGTTGAACTCAATATCCTATCTACGACTCTGGATTAGTATTAATGATGAACTTTGATAATGTCGCAAATCTTTGAGAAACGAATTGAGCTATCTCGGATATGTCTCAATATTGAAATGGTGGTAGTTGATATTGATGAATTTCACAAACATCAAATTGAAAACGGAATGGCACATATGATTTCGATGGAACAGATGATTATATAGATATCAATACATGAGTTTGAAATTTTTGAACAGAGGATTTTACGATATCATTTTATGCCAAATATCCATCACAAGTATGATGAACAAATAATTATGCAATGTTATTGTGAAAAAATGACACTAATCCCCCATATCCATGAATACGTATATTTGCATCTAACATATGACAGACATCATCAACTGATTTGAAATTCATGGTTTCTGATAATGATTATATAATGTCAAATGCCACTAATTTAGATGATGATACACGAAGACATTATACATTCATAAGAAAAGATAGTGAATTAAGAATATATATAAATTGAGTTCTAGATAATCATTGATCTATTAATCTCATAGATGTTACAAACTCAGATATTATGAGATTGTGAGCAAAGTGAAACTCTACAACTAATGAAAACTTTCAATGACAAATAGATGAATTACGTATACGAGATCGTGCATTATCAACCGGAGAGGTTCAGCAATTTTACTATACAAATCTAGCAAAATACGATATATGAGAGCGAGAATTTGATGTTAATTATCAATGTTTACGAAGTGACACACAATCGTTCACTTATTCATGATATGCAAGTGATCTTTCAACTAATTCAGTAATGACTTGAAGATCAGTCACAGTTAATCTACCAAGTTACACATGGCCATGACCATTGGGTATCGATATATGAAGTACATGAGCCTCCACAAGTATAAGAACCTTGTCGTGACAATTTACTTGATACTTCAAATTTATAGATCGGATCTGAACAACATGATGGACTACGACAATCCAGTTACCTCTTGCGATGAGTTGAGTTAATAATTCAAATAACGCTATTAATTGGTCTAACATATACTTTAAGTGATCGTGAATAGATACGATCAATGGAATATCAACAACATGAGTTTATATTAACTCATGATTATCAGGGTATATAAGCTTCTCGGGAGCTCAAACATATATACAAAGAGATTATAACTCTTACATGTGTCCGTGATGAGAGTATGGTAACAAACCTTATATCAAGGTAGAGGTGCCAGCATTCCAATCACCAGACACTTATTCAGGTTCTATCACTTACGATAAAGCGACCTAATTTTACTATTTAATCAAAAAAAAATGAAAACATTTAATTATTGAGAATTCAAACAACAATCACCACCAGGCACTAAGTGCAAAAATATTTTAAATCTATTACCAAGCAAGACATGTAAAAAAAAATTGTTAATTAGCTGGGATTAAATCGATAATCAACAAACAAAGTTAATTTAGCTCGTTCAAGCTAGCCTAAGCCAGTAGCTCGGTAAAACCTAATTCAACTAGCTTATCCAATGTTGTTTATCTTAACCTGTGCTAATTGTAAAATCTTAGTGCTTTGTCATTTGCAACTTAGGTAGAGGGGGATTCGATTGAGACTTTATTTATTGAGTTGGGCCTCATTAAATAACTCCACTTTGTGGATCCATAGTCACGATTATTCTTCTTCTCCTAAGCAATGGCAAATAAACAAAAATTAGACATTGAAAATATTTAAATCTATAACAAACAAATCCAAATGAATAAATCAAAACCATATTCAAAATCTAAAAAAGACGCTGAGCTCTCATATAATTTATATCTTAACACAACTATGATTATGTAAAACAGAAGAATTGTTAATCAGCTTAGGTTGTTTAAAAAGATAATTAACGAAAAAAACATTAATTTAGCTCGGAAAGTTAGCCTATCAAACTAATAGCTCGGTAATTGGCTAACGCCTAATATTCGTTATTTATCTAAATTCTTACTGTTTAACACAAATTAATTGTAGAGCACAGCTGCTTGTCATTCTGAATTTAGGTAGAAGGGGATTTGATTGAGATTTTATTTATTGAGTTGGGCCTCATTAAATAGTTCCACTTTGTGGATCAACAGTTACAATCTTTCTTCTTCTCCTAAACAATGACAAATAAATTAGGATTAATATAACTATAATCACTCCTATTAATCAAACGAAGGTCCATGAAAAGACAAACACTATTTTGTTAATGAGGATCTCTCATCAACTCAAAGTATTCTCACTTATATTAGAATTTGTAATATTAAAATCCAATTCTGGCATATAGCTTATAATAGATTTGATTTTTAAAAATCATTTATAGCTCGGTAAATCAAACTCATCTGTAAATATATCAGAATCTCTACCAGGTTTGATAGATAGATTACTTACCAATAAATGCTTTTTATAACCAAAAAAATTACTTAAATCTCAAGAAATATTCACAAGTTGAGAGACATTTCATTTGTTTTTTAAAGCAAAATTTATAACATATTTTCAATTGTTATTTTTTTGAATTTTTGGTCCAAAAAGTAATTGAAAATCAGATTTTATTTCAGCTTTTGTTATTAATATGTCCACAAACTTCACATTACGAACAATTATATTAAACATATTATTTCATTCTATTTTGTTGCTTTCTCCAATTACATTATAAGCTACACAACCATGACTCAATCACTGAAAACCGACAGGAAATTTAATTTTAACTTCTTTTTGAATAGTCTCTCATCATTTGATTTTTATAGTTTTTTCGTAATCCATCATAAAATTTCCAAAATTTACCTTTGGTCTATCGGCAGCATTACAAGCTCTATTTTTGAAAGCATCGCTAGTCACAACACTATCAAGAAAATCTATATTTATATCCATATCAATGTTTGAAAGATTTTTTAATTGTACACAAATTGATATTTCTTCTCACGCCTTCCCAACAAGGTCAAGTTCATTTGATATTATTCAGTTATTACAAAATTTTTCTTCTATCATCCCAATAGAAGGAGATTGAGCGACAGAAAATCCAAACAATAAAAGAAAACAGATTATTAAATAAATTTTTTTATACATTGTTAAATGCTATATGCTAAATACTGAATGTTTAATGCCTATAGTTTATCTACTGTTTATCTACTGTTTATCAATCGTTTATCTATTTTCCAACGATCACTTTCGAACTTATAATTACTTTTTTTTCACCACCTTTCTCATAGATAAAACCCCTCTCAAATTCCTGTATAATCTTACCTTTCATTTTATCGTTTTCTACTTCTTGTACACTTACTGGTTCGTGTAAAAATGAATCTGGCACCAATCCAACAGCCTTTATCGAATGAATTCACATCACTTCCAATGTTTTTAAGAATTTATTGTAAATAATCTGGACTCATTTGGTTAATGGATCTTGCATATGCTCCTGTGTGATATTTTCAAGAGATTTTCTCAAATCTTCAATAAATGGTAAAAACTTTTTCACTGTATTTATCAGCAAATCTATTCCCAAATTCTTTGAATTTTCTTGAGTCTGTTTTTGGAATCTATCAAAATCTAATTTCAAGTTTATATAATCATATTGTGATCTTTTCGCAATCTCTTCTATTTCTTTCTTTTGTTTTTCAAGTTCATCGATCTTTTTATTCAACTTCTCAATCTCATTCTCCCAATTCTTTGTATCTTGACGTTGCCCTGCTTCCTGTAGTTTTTTTTCTAAATCTAGTCCCTGATTTTGATCAGATTGCTTTTTGTCTTTCATTTTAAATAATTTAGATAGTTAAATGGTTTAGATAGTTTAGATAGATCTATAATACTACCTGTCCTCGGTATTTTGCCGTGATGGCACTATAACACTAACACTATAATTTTTATAAAACTCTGCAATAGTCTGATTTTTTTCATGCAATACTGTTGCTAACTCAACTCACAAATATCTTCGATGCCATCATTCCACTATCTGTCCATCGATATCAATTCATTTTTGATAAGTATTATGAAATCAAAATCTATGTGCATTATGCTCTAATCGTTCTGTGTATTTATTTAATTTATCAAGACCCACACTTTTTCATCATTTTGTAACGACACCAATATCCAATGCTAATCATGCCTGATGTTCACTAGCCCCAGCTTGAGCACACTTACTTCTTGAGCATCCATTTTTAATCATTAAATCTTGAAATCATTTACTCCTATATGCACTAGTAATCCAAAACCTATCACCGTTGTTTTCATTCCGAAAATTCCATGCCATATCAGCGAATTGAATTCAAGCTTCTTGCCTTAACATAAATTTTTTAGAATTATTGGCAGTAAAATCTGAATTTATTTTAGCGATATCACTTGGTTTGTAGTTTAAATCATCAAAGGGGGTCTGACTACTTAGATATTTTTGTAAGGATGAGTCTGACTCCAAATCAAAAATCAACCCCATTAATTTATCGTTTGTTTCTAATAAAATATTCGACGAAGCCCGAACCCCGTTTTTTTCTAAAACGTTATTTGATGCCATTATAATAGATTGCCCATGTGCAACAGCATAATTTTCTGATATTACAAAAAAAGTTGCTCCCACAATTAATACAGCCAATATTACAAATATTATTTTTTTCCCAATAGGTATTTTGTCTCTTTGATCCTGCATATTCTATTCTACAATAAAAAAATCCATTAATCTTATAATGAATTCATATTGTTTTTCAATTTTTTTTAAATTCACAATTAAAAAAATTATTGACATTTAATTCATCAATAATCTTCTATTAAAAAGAATATTTTTGTATTTTATGCAGCATTAGAATAATTAATCATTGCATCTTCATCATCATTATTTCTTTCAGTAGTATTATCATCATCATTGCTTTTTCATTCTAGCGTGTTTTTAATATTCTCTTTCAAATTCGGATCAACATTTTTTATTCTAGCTCATTTGGGACTAAGCGCATATGATAAATCTGATCTTGTGTTATTAGTTTTTTGATTATTATTAGATTTAAAATAATCTCTAAAACGATTTTGTTCTATATTACTCCTATCTAAACTTTTTGCCAATTCATATAGCTTTTCATTAAGAAAATCAGCACTTTTATATTTCTTCCTTTTTTCACTATTTTCTTTCCTTTCATCAGGAGGAACACCAAATGATAAACTCGGATCACTTACTTTTACATATTCTCATCGATCTCCCAGTTCAGATTTAACATCTAGATCTTTTTCATAGAATTTTCACATTGTTTTGTTTATCATTTCCTTATCCAAAATAGTATCTAAATTGTTCTTGAAGAAATTTTTGAATGCATCCAATCCATTTTTAAATTCTTCAGGAGGTAATCATTTTGATCATCCATTATTAGAAAGTATTGTACCATTGATAGAATATCGTAGCAAATCTTCTACTTCTCTAGATTTACCTTTTTTTAGTTCTCTTTGAGCGATCAACAATCTTCTGATAAACATTGTTCTATTATTACCATCAAATCCAAGGCCACCAAATCGATTCAAGAATTTTTTTAAATAAAATTCTATTTGTGCAGAAGACGCCATTTTTCATCTAGGCATTTGTCTGGATACCTCATTCCAAAAGAATTTAGGTCACATTTTTTCATTAGAATTTTTTCATTCAAATTCAGATTCAGAATACTTCATAAGTGATCTCACCACAGTTTCACATTTTGTAAAAGGAGAACGAGAAACAGCATTAGGATTCATCTTTATATCAGGATCTATGTCTTCATCTTTTTCATTTCATAATATTATGTATTCTTGTAATAAAGCTCTATCATCTGGAGATAATTTAGGATCTTGAGAGAGAGTTATCAGGTCTTCACCATTAATACTCTTCCCTCACGTTAATTCTAAAAATTTACAAAATTTTTCTCCATTGTTATCCTTGCTCCATCGAAGAGAAAGTCCAGAATTTATATCATTGAATGCTCCAGCATCTCAAAGATTACCTAGGGAAAAGTTGGATAGATTATATTTTTTTTCTACTTCACCAACTCTATATCTAGCACTTTTTTCAAAATTTCATTTAGGATCTTTCGCAGAAAAAATATTAAGTAATTTTAACATTTTAGTCTGAGCATTAATATCTTTGGTCCACAATCATGGAATAAATCCAGCTGTTCTAAGTATGTCTTTGATAAATCATTTGGTATCAGACAATATGGTATTGAGAAATAATCATGATAATATTCATGAAATAACATACATTTGTAAAATTTGGAATTGATTTGAACTTACTGCTCTTTGTGCCATTACTTTCAGAAATGGTATAGCTTGCTGTGGCCTATTACTTCTGATAAACCTATCATATTCGTATCTAGCAAATTCAAAATTTGTCGTTGACGGTATTTTATCAAATCATTCTTTTATAGTATTTTGATTATAAAATTTTTGATAAGTATCATCTAGAGTTGTTGCAAATTTTCTCGACCATTTGCTAGCTAAAAATTTTTCTTCAGGCCATCAGCTACTATGTTCTCTACCATCTATACAATCAACTATATATTTCATTTCAAGTTTTATAAGCTCATCAGTTCTTTGACTTGTCCGCTCAGAACCATACATGCTAGCGTTTTGTTTAAGCTCTTTCATTTTTTCATTAACTATGTCTGTATATCTTTTTTGATGTTTTTTTCATAATAAGACATTGATCCAATATCATTTACCAACTAAACCAGAATTTCTATTATATGGTCATTTACCAGAATTTATCATAGCAAGAAGCATAGCTGGTATTTTATAAATATCTTTTGGAATCACATTTCTTTTTAACATACCAGAAAAAGTATCATTGTAATAACTTGCGAAATGAGGATCTCATTCATATAATTTTTGCCATTTTTCTATTTTTTTCCATACTCTAGCATCTCTTTCCATGTAATATTCTGCTCACATTGTTTCGAATGCCTCTCAAATTCTACGAAATGGGCCAAACATTCATCACATTTTTTCAAAAACTTTTCAATCTTTGACAAGTATATCAGTTAAATCATCTGTCCTTTCATCAGTACGTTTTTTGAGATTATCTACAAATTTACTTTTAGAGTTCTTAAAAAATCAGATTATATTATTGATACTAAAACGTCTTCATTTTTTCTCCATTAATTTCTCTTCTTTATCTGCTTTGATTTTTTTATCTTCCATTGCTTTTTCATTTGTTTTGGGTTGTAGCTTTTTGCTAGCCACAAAAAGTAGAAAATTATTGTAATCCATATCACGATCATATTTAAATTCTCATTTTTTGTCTTTGAATCTAGTATCAGTAGAAACATTTATAGTCCCATTAGAATTATGTTTGATTTTATAAAGTATAGAGATCGGCTTTTCGACTGTTTTATTATTTTTTTCATCATATTCATATTTTTTTTCATCAAATCCAAAATATTTTACTTCTTCTCAAACAGAATCTCACAATGCAAACTGTATTTTATTTCAATCTATTTTAAGATTACCAAAAGAGCCATCGAGAAACTCTTGATCAAATCAACTATTTCTTAAATGCTCGAGTTGATTTGCTAAGCTAGATCATTTAGTGTCCGGAAGTTTATAAATATCTTCACCAAAAGCATCTTTTATTTTCCCTATAATATCTCCATTAATTGGAAGCCATTTTTCAACTCATTCACAATCATTTAATTCCATCTCTCATCATGTGATCTTGATTTTAAATCTTGTTTTATCAGGACTTATATCAACTATTTTCATTTGTATTCGATTGCTTCATCAGGTTTCTGCAGGCGGCAGACAAGTCTCACCGTATTTGATAAATAATGTTGATCATTTACGAAATCACTTATTATCTATTTTTTCTTTAGCATTTTTTGGGAATTTATATCCATTTAGCTTATCCCATTCTTTAAGAAAAAGCTCATATCCCGTCTCTTTCTGCTCTTTGGATTCTTCTTGTTCATCCAATTCTTCTTGCTCTTCTTCAGGATAATTTTCGTTTTTATCTTTATAAACAGATAGCATTCATAGTTTTTTCACTAATTCATCTTCTTCTTGCTGACTCATTTTTTTATTCATACTTTGTTGCCCAAGGACAAATCCAAAAAGCATTGCTCATACTGCTTCACCATTCAGATTAATCTCTTTTTTTAAAATTTCTAAATCATATTCTGACTCTTTACCTTTGGGAATAGCTACGTAATCTCACTTTCCTTTGTCATTATCAGACGGTCGTTTAACCAATTCTCTATATTGTGTTGCTTCAGTGATTGGTTGAGAATAAAGAAATAATGCCTGTGTTGTTTCATCTTCTTTTCCTTCATATCATATCGGAGAATAAGCAGACAAATATCATTCTACTATTTTTCAATCTTTTTTTAATCTTACTTTATAAGCATCATTAATTCTTTTTGGTCAATCCTTTGCTCAAAAGTCATAGAATAAACTATCGAAAATCATATTCTTCTCAAAAAAATCTTCACTTGATCAATTTACATCAATTTTGAAATTTAATGGTAAATTTTTAAACTCCTTATCCATCTCGTTTACACTCAAGAGTTTCTTCATTCATTCTCATAAGAATCTTTTTTCCTTGAATAAAACGTTCACTGGTCCGTCCTTTGTGGGAAATTTTAACTCCATTTTATTTAAATCGAAAAAATCGTTTACAAATTTTTTCAGATCTTCTTCGTCTACAGAAAGTATTTCTGGGATTTTATTTTTTATCATATCTTGTAATTTATTTTTTACAAGAAAATCCACAATATACTGCTGATCAATTTTATCCAATCAGTTGAAATCAAATTTACTATTCACAAGTTTATCGATAACCTCTGCTAATTTTTTGTCTTTTGCACCAAGATATTTAATATAAGCCTGCCACTTCAATAGCTCTTGTTCTTGTTTTATCTTTTTTACTTCAGCTCTTATCTTTTTCTTTTCTTTCCCATCTGCATTTATTATTTTCGATTCAAGATTAGAAATTTCCTTATCGAGACTTTGTATCTTAGAATGTAAATTCCCGTCAATATTGCTTATATCCTTATCGTTATAGGGGTATATTTTAAATATTTCATTCACATAAGGTGAAAATTCTTTGAAAGTAGCTCTCGCATTTACTAAACCAGTATCAATCAAATTTTTAGTACTTTTTATATCATCAAAAAGTTGGCGTGGTGTGATTTTATTATATATCCTTCTAAAATAATTTTCCCATTCAGAGAATCATTTACTGTCATCAAATTTTCTACCTGACTTGAGTAACTGTTTCTGTATATCACGATTCGTTACAATAATATCATCTAATTTTTTTATCAGATTTGCATCAATTTCACTTTTATGATCTTCTAAGAAATTTATTCGTTCATTTTGAAAACTAACAAGATCTTGAATATCACTAAAAATATTTACCTCTTTCCCAAATCTATCTTCAAAATCCTTTTTTAATTTTCATTTTAATTCATTTCATATTTTTTTAACAGCGATACCGACAATTATTCTTTCAGTCGGATTGTAATTTGGATTAAGAATTTTTTCTATACTTTCCATATGATAATCTTTCAATCTCAAATCATTGTTATCCCCATCTCAAGATGTTTTAATGCTTTTAGTCTCTGTATATTGCTTTCGACATACCCACAAATCATCAATTGTTTTTAATTTACCATTTCTATCAATTTTGCAACTATTTTTATCAAATCAGGCTTCTTTAGAAAAATCTTCCCAAACCCAACTTGGCATTTTATTTATTTTATTTTCACAGAAAGTTTTTAAATTACTAAGAGAATCTTCCATCACATGTTTTTCATTTCATTCGGGTTTTATCTCTTCATGAAGTCCCTCCACATATTTTTGATCATTTTTAATTTTATTAATCGGAAATCATGATTTTTCGATTGTTTCAAAATATATCCTTAAATCATCTTTATCTATTTTATCAAGCAAAGTTGGATGCTTCGTTTTAAAATAATTCCAAAACTGATCCAAAAATTTTGAATTACCATAAAGTCTAGTTCTCTCTTCTTCTGATATTTTATCAAAATCAGTTATGGATCATTTAATTGTATCCAAAAATTTTTCAGAGAGGTCTTCTTTTTTGGAATCCTTTTCTTCATCCATAGATTCTAGCGATTTGTCTGATTTTTTTGGCTTCTTAACCATCAAAATATATTAATTGGGAATAAAGGAATTAAGGAATAAGGGAATTGAGGAATTAATAATTAATACTTAACACTTAACATTCAACTTATAGCATATAGCTTGAGGCATATAACATATAGCTTTTAGCTTAGTATTAGTATAATGATTTCTTGACAAAATGCAAAAAGATTAATAAAATAAATATTGCAAACAATTAGACTTTATTTAGACTCTTTCATGACTATTTTTCTTTAGATTTCAAGCATTATTTTAATATCAAAATATATAACAAATGTGACAAATAATTCAATGAATAAAGATAGAAAAAATCTGATATTGATGAATTGGCCTAGCTAGAATGTCAAATGGCAAAAGGATTATTATCAAATGATGAGCCCTGCCTGGCAGTATCGTAGATCTCAAAATTGTTAAACAAAAAAAAGATTATGTCCAGGCACACATTATCGCTATCAAAAAAACCGATCCAAATATCACAGATTGACAAATTTTTTGTCCACATTTTTTTTCATTATTAAATCAGGAATCTAATACCAATTCAGACAAATATTCCCTACATAAAATTGGTTGTTGATGATGCAAACGACAATCCCTAAGCTACACTAATCAATTAAAATTAAAAACAGACATCATCCAAGATGCTTTCAATAAATTAAGTAAAAATTTAGATAATTTGGAAATTCTTCCCGTAATTTGATCTGTTCTTCAAAAATGATATAGGAACAAAATCGAATTCAGCTTTGGTAAATTTATTACTTCAATTCCAGAAGATAAGCAGAAGATTACAGAAGATGAAACATCAAAAAACATAGAAGAACAAGAAAAGATAAATCAAATAACGCATGATATTATCTGAATTAGTATGGAAATTCACAATCAACTATGAAACTGACTTAGAGAAGACGTTTATAAAAAAGCCTTAAAAAAATGATTAGAAAAAAAATGACACATTATAAATTTAGATTACAAAGTTAATATTGTCTTTGATGGTGACACTATTGGTAAATGATATATTGATGTATTAGTTGATAACGTAGTGATCGTGGAATTAAAGGTAATTTGATATATAGATAAAAAACAATTTCAACAACTTAGAACTTACATTCAATCATCAGACCAACAAACATGATTAATAATAGATTTTTGAGGAAAATCATTACAATATAAGAGACTTGAAAAGAATAATTTTACTTATCAAAAATGAAATCTTCTGGAATCTAAAAAAAATCTTCTGGTGTGTTCTGATCGAAGTATAGGATTCCATAAACAATGAGAATTCAGTAAAATAATAGATATAGATAATTGTTGACTAATCTCTGATAATGCCAACAAGATTTTCGAATATATCAAAACACTTTGCAAAAATTCTTGATTGCCGGTTTATGACCAAAAAACACACCAATGATTTTTTCGCCATTTAGTTATTAGAGAGTGAATTAATACAGGCCAATTTCTTATAAATTTGTCTGTCTCAGATAATAATTTAAAAAAATTATTAATACCCAAACGAAATAAACTTTTAGAAAAATTTAAAAAAGATGAATTTTTGACCAAACAGATTCAAACTTTCGTAATCACTTATAACAATTGACTAGCCGACATTATCAAATCAGAAAACTCAGAAACCAAAATATTCTGGTGAGATGGATTTATTTATGAGAAACTTATTTCCAAAAATTTTGAATCTGATTCCGATTCATCACAAACACAAACTTCTTGAGAGAATCAAACAGAAGTTACGTTCAGGATATCTCCATTTTCTTTTTTCCAAACAAATACATTATGAGCACAACAGCTTTTCCATGAAGCCTTCAAAATGGTTGGAAATGTCCAATGAACAATTCTAGATCTATATTGTTGAACATGAAGCATAGGTTTAAGTTTCCTCAAAATGTGAAAATGAGATAATCTTATGTGAATCGAGATTGTCCCAGAAGCAATAGTTGACGCTCAATATAATGCCAAAATAAATTGACTCGAAGAAAATACATTATTTTTGCCATGAGCAGCAGAAAAAATATTTATAAATAATCCGGATATCAAAAATAAAATTTCTAATTTATGACTTGTGATTGTTGATCCACCAAGGGATGGTCTTCACAAAAATGTAATTTCATTTCTTTCCTCTCTCAAGGTCCAATTTGATTTCAAGTTAATCTATATCTCCTGTAATCCTATCACAATGGCGAGAGATATTGAGCTGTTTATTTCATCCTGATTTCAACTCAAATCATTGAAACCAGTAGATATGTTCCCACAGACTCATCACATAGAAGTAATAGGGATACTAAATTAGTTTTAAAGTTACAAATGTTACAGAGCCACAAAGCTACAAAGTTTCAAACCCCTAAATTCCATAATTCCTTAATTCCTAACGTTCTATGTCTCATTTTATGTCTTTTTCATTGAAAAATCAAATAAAATAAGTATTATCAAGCCAAAGCATCAAGCTAAAATTTTTTTGTTTAAAATGTTTTATATTTTATAAAATCGTTTTGCCAAAAAGAAGAAGAAAATCCAAAAGTATTGTATTAAACAAAATCAAAATCTGAATGTGATTGATAATACTGTGATGATTATTTTTTTTCTCACTATATTTCGCAGATTGATCTCCAGTCCTTGGATTTTTAAAAAGCTATGCAAGTCTTACATTTGGTGAGATCTGACTTAATATATTTTTTTGACTTTGTGTGGTGGTAGGAATACTAATTGTTACCAAAGGGTATCTTATGAAAAAATTAATAAGACAATTTATAATAATTATGTTTCTCGTTTCTGCTATATTAAATTTTCCTATCATAGATAAAAACGTGACCAATTATGAAAAGTTTTGAGGATATATCTCCCGACCAATCATCTATTTCCTCAATTTTTTGTTTTGATGAAAAAGCATTGCTATCAAAGCTTTTATTATAATTTTATTTATTCTCGCTATCATACGAATCCTTTATACATTCAATTTTTCTCTTCCCAAAATAAGTCTCAAAAATGAAGACAAACCAGAAAGATCAGATAATGAAAAAATATCTAAGTCTGATAATTCAAGAGAGGAATCTAGAGATAGACATGAATTTTGACAACCAGTTTCTCGTTCACTGATCAAGGAACTTGTAAAAGAGAAATTCAAAACAAAAATTAAAGAAAATGAAAGAAGAATTAGACCAACAATTAATTTCTCTTGAGAAAAGCCAACCTTCAATGTCTCTGTTATGGAATCAAATATTAATCAAACAGTAACAATTGATGAAACATTTCTTATGGAGAAGGCCAAAGCATTGCAAAATAAACTTATGGAATTTAATGTTCCTATCATGATAGAATGATTTGACATTGGACCATCCATCGTACAAATTAGAATCAAACCGGATGAATGAATCAGACTTTCTACCATTGAAAGTTTGTCTAATGATATTTCATTATCTCTTAAATCTAAGTCGGTTAGGATTGTAGCACCAATTCCTGGAACGGATTGTGTCGGTATTCAATTACCAAACCCGAAACCAGTTATGGTAAAATTATGAGATATTCTAAATTCGGAAGAATTTAATAGTGAAATGAAAAAATCTGACAATAATTTATCTATAGGTAAGGCAATTGACGGAAATATTGTTATCAAAAGACTTGATGAGATGCCACATTTACTTATTGCATGAGCAACTTGATCATGAAAATCAGTCGGTGTTAATGATTTTATTCTTTCACTTATGTACCAAAATACACCATCTGAATTAAAATTTCTTATGGTTGATCCTAAACAAGTTGAACTTGAATTTTATTCATGACTTCCATATTTGCTTGCTCCAATTATTTCTCAACCAGAAAAAGCTCTTAAACTTCTAAAACGAACTGAACATGAAATGGAAAGAAGATATGGAATTTTCAAAGAGAAAAAAGTAAAAAACATAGATGAGTATAATCATAAAATCATTTGAGATAAAATGTATCGTATAGTTTTTGTGGTAGATGAATTAGCTTCTCTTATGATGTCTAGAAATAGAAAAGATGTAGAAACTTGTATAACTCATATTTCTGCCAAGTCTCGTGCAGTAGGAATCCATTTAATCATAGCTACTCAAAGACCATCGGTGGATGTTATAACATGACTTATCAAAGCGAATATTCCAACTAGAATTGCTTTTGGTACTGTTTCAGAGATAGATAGTAGAACTATTCTCGGAAGAAAATGAGCAGAAACGTTGCTCGGAAAATGAGATATGCTTTATATGGATCCAAATACAAAATCACCACTTAGAATTCAATCTCCTTTTGTTGGAACAGATGAAATAGAAAAAGTTGTACAAATGCTGAGAAATAAATATATGGAATGATTCACAGAGGAAGACATCTACAATCAAGATATTATGAACGTTTTGGAAAGCAAAATAGAGGCTTGAGAAATGCTATTTTCATGATGATGAGCAAGCAGTGACGATGAAGAATTAGTAGAAAGGGCACTTGAGGTTATCTCTCAAACAAGGAAAGCTTCAGCAACATTGTTACAAAGAAAACTAAATATTGGATTCGCACGTGCTGCGAGAATTTTAGACATTCTAGAAGAAAGGGGCATGGTTGGACCACAAGAATGAGCCAAACCAAGAGATATATTTATTTAATCATAAATGAGAGATTGGAAATGATAGATCATAAATTTAATCTGGATGATAAAAAAGATTTGATTGAGGAATTTGAGTTCTGTTTAAATCAATGGAAAGAGAAATGAAGCTGTAGCTTTGGCTGAAAAACCAATTGCTCTACTTGCGCAAGTTTATATTTATTATGGAAATTAATCTCCTGAGAAAAACTTGATTGACAATGTTTAACTTTCCAAGATTGGGAAGAGAGATTAAAAGATTTTAAGAAAACAAATTAAATGAAACATTTAGAAATAGAAAGAAAATTTCTTATCCACCAAATACCATCTAATTTATATAAATTTCCTAAATATCAAATACTGCAATGATATTTTTCAAATTTTAAATCAAAAAATTCCAGGCTTAGAAAGCAATGAAATCAATATTTTCTTACACATAAATCTTGATCTTGATTAGTTAGGAAAGAAAAAGAGAAAGAGATTACTAAGTCTGAGTTCAATTCTTTACGGAAATCAGTTTGAAAAATTTATCTTAACAAAATTCGCTACGATATCCCTTATAAAAAATATTTAATTCAGTTAGATATTTATCAATGAAAACTCACTTGATTAATCTCGGTAGAAATTGAATTTCCAAATATTAATCAAAGCCAATCATTTCCAATCCCTAAACGATTTGGTATTGAACTCACACAATTTTCTCGAGCAAAAAATTCTTATCTTGCAAAAAATTGAATTTGCCTCAAACTTAAAAAATTAATTTCTTCCAAATCATAATTTGTTTTATTTGATAATTAGCCTGAAATCTTTATAAAAGCCCCAAATCCATCTGCTCCGCATTCCCGGGGTAAACCAACTGGTAGGCATGGTTTTTTATTACTTTATATATTTATATTCTGATCATGAGAAAATTAGCATTAATTATCTTACCACTATTCGCTTTAATTTTATTTGGTTGTTCGTCCAAACCAACCATAAATCTTGATGAATTTGCAAAATGTTTGACAACCGCATGAGCGAAAATGTATTGATTAGAAACCTGCTGACATTGCCAGGATCAGAAAGCAATGTTTCATGATAGCTTCCAATATATAAATTATATCGATTGCAAAATTAATCCAGCAGTTTGTACAACTCTCAAATGAGTCCCTACTCGAGAATTCAAAGATTGAACAAAATTAGAATGATTACAGAAGCTATCCATTCTAAGTGAAAAAACAAATTGTAAATTACCTCAATAATTTATTTTTTTCAGATATATTTCATATGAAGAAGCCTATCGAAATCTGATTAAGTTTTGGCGTTACCTCAGGGATAATAACGACCCTATGACTTATCATGTGACTGACCCAGTGAACTTGAATTAGGTCTGTTATTATATGATGAATATTTATAATAGCTATAGCAGATTCTCTTTCTGATTCTTTGGGAATTGTTGTTTCAGAAGAAGTAGACAAAAAAAATAAATTTATAGATATTCGAGATTCTGCATTAGCAACCTTATTGGCGAAATTTATTACAGCATTAACTTTCATTGTCCCTATCTTGTTTTTACATTTACAAACTGCTGCTATAATAGACATTGTACGATGACTTATACTTTTGACAATTCTAAGCTATTTTATAGCAAAACAAAAAAATTCTAATCCAACTCGTCTAATATTAGAACATTTAGTAATAGCAATTATTGTTATTGTTTTGACTTATTTTGTGTGAACCTTTATTTCAAGTAAGTTTGGAAGTTAATGTATTATCCGGTTTTCAAAAAAATAGAAGAAATATTTATCGAAATTGTATTTTATGGCATACCAATTTTAGTCGTATGATTTTTGCTGTTAATCTTTTTTGATAAAATAAATCAAGCTGAGTTCCAATCAACATTCGCAAATCTATGATTCAATTTAATAGTTTTCATCCTATTTATAAAACCGTTATCAGTTATTCCATCCAAATATTTCAAAATCACTAAACGAAATATCTCAGATTTTTTTAAATATTTAATCAAATGACGAACAAAAGATCCTATTTTAAAATATATTTGGAAATTAATTTTAAATTTAATTTATTCACTATCGTCTTATCTACTAAAATTCAGAAGACAATTTGGTATATTAGCTTTTCGAAGCATATTTCTACATTTCTCATTACTTGAAATTTCTCGGTACAAATCATGAAATTTCATGTTTTTGAATTTCAGTAATCCTACCATTTTGATGTGAACAATATGAATGATAGCATTGTTTATCGGATTTCTAACTTCCAATAATTTTTCAATAAATCTTTTAAAAAAATATCGAAAATTAATTCAATCAGTTTCTTACATTGCATTTATTTTTGCAGTCATTCATTTATTTCTACCAAATCCTGCAGAATGATCGGCAAATATAATTTTATTAGCCATTTATATTTTATCCAAAATCTTTGAACGAAATAATTTTAAATCCAAAAAAAATTCCGAACAAACAAATTCCGAGACAAAATATAGAAAACGAATCTGTACGGTTTGTGGATATATCTACGATGAAGCCCTATGAGATTCTGACTGATGAATATTGCCTGGTACCAAATTTGAAGATATTCCAGAAAATCGGAGATGCCCAATTTGTAAGGTTTGAAAACGTGATTTTAAATTATTAGAAACAACAAACCTTAAAAAAGATTCTGAACCTCCAAAAGAAAAAATTAAAGCCAGGGTCATAAATCGTCAAATGCTTACACACAATGTCCTTGAATTAACAATTGAGACATCTCACTGAGTTGATGTTAAACCATGACAATGGGCATGATTTATTTTTCAAGATGAACAAGGTCAATTTGAAAGATCTTATTCCATATCATATGATGATACTGATAACGATAAAACTATTTTAATGTTTATTATAAAGGTTGATGAAAATGGGAGATGATGAAAAATCCTCAAACAAACCAAGATATGAGATGAGATGACTTTAAAAGGACTTTTCTGAAATTTTATTTTGCAACCAAACAATAATCCTAAAATTTTTATAGCTACTTGAACATGACTTCCCCCCATTATGAATATTATGAGAAATACTGACGTTGAAAAGAAATTATATTTTTCTGTATCAAAAAAAGCAGATCTATTTTATGAAGATCAAATATCCAAAATCAAAAATTTAGACTACAAAATATTCATAACTAGAGAAAATATTATTTGATATGAGTTTTGAAGGTTTGATCCAAGTAATCTTAAATTTGAAAAAAATACAGAATTCTATATTTGCGGAAATCCTATTGTTAGCAAAGATATAATTTCCAAATTACAAAATATATGAGCTAAAAATATTTTTTCAGAAGAATTTTAAATCGCTTTTTTAAAATGACTTTCAAATTATTCATTTTACTCCTTCTTCTATTGCTATTCATTTGATTGGCATTAGTTTATAATATTTATTTAATTTTAGCCTTTTTTAATTTTAATAAAAGAGCCCCATATGTGCCATCTTTCGACTCTCATTTGCGTATCATGAAACAAAAGTTGAAACTTTTACCATGAAAAAAACTTATAGATTTAGGCTGCTGAGACGGGAAAATTCTAAGATTCTTCGCTTCTAATTTTTGATTAATTTGTGAATGATATGAAATTAATCTTTCAGCAATAATTTATTGAAAAATTATAAACTTTTTTAGAAGGCCGATAAATATTAAGATCTATAAACAAAACTTTTTAAAAGCTGATTTAAAAAAATACGATTATGTATATTTGTATTTATTAACTTCACAATTAGCAAAGATAGAAGATCGGATTTTTCAAAATATAAAAAAAAATACCATCATAATTTCTAATTCATTTAAGTTTACAAATCATCAAGCTTTCCAGACAATCAAAAATGACAGATGAAGAGATTGTATCTTTTTATACAGAAAATAATTTTAAATCTGGATAACGATTCTATTTGTTTTGAAAACATGTATTAGAACATTTCATCCCAATCAAAATTTTTGCTTAATTAATGACAAAGCAGATCTTGTGTCTTGAACTCATTTCATATTAGGCAATATTACTCAGCTTTTTTTATCTTCATTATTTATTAAGAAAAATCAATATTCTTTGGGTGATAATGATAATATTTTATTTATATCATTTTCTTGGCGAGACTCTATGATTATGTCAACTACGATTGTTTTACCATTACTTTGCTTAGATAATAAGCCATTGTAGATTACATCAGTTAGATCTGATATGTTTTTATCAGTTTGGAAAACTCAATTAGATATTATCAAATTATTGTTTTTATCAAAAAGAGAAAAGAACATTCATTTTACATCATCATGTTTATAGTTTTCGAATAATTTTGCTTTAATCTTATCTAGCATAAACAACAAATTAAAAATAAAGGTCAATTGTTAGTAGTTAATAGCTACTAGTTTAAGGATTTTATTAGTCAGTTTATCATTTTATGCACATATTCAATTTGTTCTATTAATTTTCTAAATATCACTTCGTCGATATATCATATTTCTTTAATTATTATCAATTGTGTCTTAAGTTCACTACAGCTTCACCTAGCAATATACAAAAATTTCGTAAAATCTTTTGAACTTCATCTATTTCATCATTCTGCAATATTACTTCATATACTTACAACAGATCTTTGTAACTGGTCCCTTAGTCAAAAATTTTGTTTTAATCTAGGAGTATTCTCAACAAACAAATAAATATTCTTTGCTAGATCAATAGATTCATTCCAAACTTTTAAATTTTCTATATTGCCCATATCAATATCTATAGATAAAATTTATTTAATTCTCATTATCTATTAACTACTGACTATTGACTATTGACCATCAAATTATTATATCTTCAAAATAAAAGTAATCCTTTTTAAATCTATAATAAATTCTCTTATAATGAATAACAAACTCCAATTTAAAATACTCAAACAGAAATGAAATGCAAGAGTTTGAGAGATTACATTGAACTGAATCAAGTTGACAACTCCAGTTTTTATGCCCGTATGAACTAAAGCTACTGTCAAATGATTAATTTTAGACTTACTCAAAGATTCCAAATATATTTGAAAATTCCCTGAAATCAAATTAATTCTCGCAAACACATTTCATCTATATCTTCGTCCGGGCGATAAACTTATAAAAAAAGCTTGATGATTACATAAATTTGAAAATCGAGATTGATTAATCCTTACCGATAGCTGATGATTCCAGGTGTTTAGTTTATGACTTGGCAAAAAAAATGAAGAATTCGCAAAATTTGATCGTGAAATCAAAATTAAGCTGACTGAAGAATGAGTTAAATTTAATTCGCCCTATGACGGATCACAACATTTCTTTTCACCAGAAAATGTTGTAGATATACAATGTAATTTATGAAGCGATATTATGATGGTCCTAGATGTTTGTTCTCCGGCTGGTTCTGATAAAAAAACAATCCAGTCTCATTTACAAACAACTCATCGTTGGGCAACTAGAGCATTCCTGCATTTTAAATCTAAATATAATAAATCTCGTTGAGTTCTATTCCCTATCGTTCAATGATGAATTTACAAAGATTTAAGATCAGATTCTATTAATTTTTTAAGCCAATTCGCTCGAGATGGAATCGCTGTCGGATGAGTAAGCGTAGGGGAGTGAAAAAAATCAATTCGTGAAATCGTCGAATTCACATGACCAAAATTACCAATCAACAAGCCAAGATATTTAATGTGAGTCGGCACACCCCAGGATATTCTACACGCAGTAGAAAATGGATTTGATATGTTTGATTGTGTTCTGCCTACAAGACTTGGAAGACATGGCATAGCTTTTTCCGATCAATGAAATCTTAAATTAGACAATGCAAAATACAAAGCTGATTTTAAACCACTTGATAAAAATTGTTGATGTTTCACCTGCCAACATTTTAGTAAAGCTTATATTCATCATCTTGTAAAAGAAAATGAAATGCTTGGTTGAATTTTATTAAGCTTACACAACATTTCATATCTTCATTCAATGCTTGAGAATTGGAAGAAAAAATTCCTAAAATAAATTGTTGAGTAAATCTTGAAATTATTTAGCTAATCATTAAACACATATTCACACCAAAAACAAAAAAACAAAAAAAATTATTTATGGAAAAGAAAAAAATCAATCTTATCGATCAGTTCGATAAAGAAAAAAATCTGTCCGATGTGTTCGATGTATTTGTTACTAAAATTGATAAAATTGCTAGGCAATTGCAGCATGATCAAACGTTTAACAGCAAGTCGGTTAATTACATTATGACAGGAATCAATCTCGATTTTCAATTGAATACAATTATTACATCCAGATCTATTCCCAAAAAGGACTTCAGATTAAAAAAAAGAATAGCTTCATTAACCTTGCAAAAAGGGCCATTCAAAAAAAAATATCTCAAGATTATTAACGATGAAGAAATAATTTTTAAAGGAGAAAAAGTCTTATTAAAAGACTTGGAAGAGATCAAAGAAGCTGAAACAAAAATCCATATAGGTAAACGGTTGGAGGGGTTTTATGATAAGCATAGGAATCTTTATTTTGTTTTTGATTCTTTAAGAATCCTAATGATAGATTTTAACAATCAATTACAAGCAAAAAATAAGTAAAAATTGAAAATTAGAGTATGCTAATTCATCCGGTATCTATGACCGGATTTTTTTTATGCTACATTTGATTTTCTCTTGGTTTCACTTTTTGATCTCTTAGGTTTCCCCACCACTTCTCCCTCTATTAATATATCTGTATTGATATCTTTTCATATTCTATAGATTTTCAACATTGATAGGAAATGTTTATATGATTTAATGTCTTTATGAAAAATAATATCTTCTAAATTCTGAATCAAAGAATCAGATTCCCAATTATTTGTTTTCAATATGTTTTGCGTACTAGGTGCCATAATTTTTAAATCGAGATAAATCTCATACAAGGAAGAGATAAGCTCATTTTTAGCTTTCACTTTCTCTAAAGTATCATAAAGATCATCCCATTCTTCAATTTCTACAAATCAGTATTCTTCATCAATACCTGTATCCGTTGGATTAGTATCAATTTCTATATCCGGGTCTAAATTCATCTGATTAAGATAAACATCACTATTGGTCCATAGAATTTCACATTCATTTTGGGCCTTCATAAATTTTTCTATAGCAATATCAAAAGGACTTACTTCAATAGAATTTTCAGCATTACAATCTTTTTTTGTTAATTCTGTTCAAGCAAATTCATGAAATTCTATCTCTGGGATTTCATTTACTATTTCGCCTTTGTCTTCTTCGTCTGGTATTAAAATCGAATTCCAAACCATATAAGAAATTAGAAAATAAATCTAATCGCCAATTCTTTAATGTAGTATAAGAATTTAACAATATAAGTCAATGATATTTATGTATATATTTAGTTTATACAAAGGTTAGGAGTTGTTTTAATAAAAAAACACGTCCTCCGACATGCTTTTATATTTTCTTAGACCTGTAACTTGTAGCTTGTAGCATTGTAATATTATAATGAAATTTCTGATTAAAAAAAAACTTCCTTGATAAAACCCCAAAGAAGCTGTCTTTATAAATATTCATATTCTGGTAAAAAGATTCCAACCTTTTTTAATCTTTCCTTGCTACATTCATAAATGAATGCGTCAATTTCTTCCTCTGAAATTCCCCTCAACTTCTTGCAAGAAGAATTAAAGAAATATCCACTTACAAGTTCAGATTTTTTTTCAATATTTTTTGCGATTTCAATCGCAATTTCATAAATTCTTTCTTTGGATAAATTTATGCTTGGTGTAAATAAACTTGGCGAGACATAAAATTTTTTTTGCCTAAAGTTCCAGTTAAACCATGTAAAGAAATTTGATAGTTCATTACATGAGACACCTGCAATATCAAGATCTTCTTTTGTGGATTTTGATAAATTAGGTACATAATAATTGAGATAGAATACCCCATACTCATTATTAACCTTTTTTATTATATGTACGGCTATCTTACCGTAATTTTGATTTCTTGAAATATTTGTTTTCATATTTTAAGTATTTTTTTGAAAGCTTATAACAAAAAGATATAGAAAATCAAATGTTAGATTTTTTTATTTAATTAAATAAAGACGGATCCACCCCGTCTCTACATGATTTTTTATTTTATTATTAATTATTAACTTTTAACTTTTAACTTTTAATTATTAATTAAAAAATGCTTTGCATTTTTTTTAATACATATCCATTCCTCACATTCAACCCATTCATCACATTCCAGCTCATCATCAACCATGTCAGCAACTTCATGAACACTCTTTTTTAGGAGCATCTACTATCACCGCATCAGTAGTGAGGAACATTGCCGCGGCACTAACCGCATTTTCCAACGATACCCTGATTACCTTCGCTGGATCAATAATTCATTCTTTAAATAAATCTTTAAACTCTCATGTACGAGCATCGAATCCATAATTAAAATCAGCTTTTTCTTGAACTTTTTCAACTACTCGATCTCATTTGTAACCAGCATTATTAGCAATTTGAATTACAGGATATCTAATGGCATTTCTTATGATTTCGATTGCCAATGACTCATCTTCGTCTTCAAGTGTAAACGTATCCAAAATTTTTCCAACTTTTAGTAGGGCAATTCAACCTCATGTTACGATTCATTCTTGCACAGCAGCACGTGTAGCATTTAAAGCATCTTCAATTTTATATTTTTTGTTTTTCATCTCCATCTCAGTAGCAGCTCCAACTTTGATTACAGCTACTCCACCTACAAGTTTAGCTAATCTTTCTTGTAATTTTTCCTTATCATAATCAGAAGTAGAATTATCAATCTGAGCTTTTATCATTTTAGCCCTTTCTTCAATTTCTTTTTCACTACCTTCTCCATCAACAATAATTGTATTATCCTTGGTCGCTATTACTTTATCTGCACTACCAAGCATTTGTATAGTTGTATCTTCCAGTTTATGTCAAAGTTCTTCAGTGATTAAAGTAGCTCAAGTTACAACAGCAATATCTTTTAACATTTCTTTTTTTCTATCACCAAATCCAGGGGCTTTAATTGCCAACACATTCAACATTCATCTGATCTTATTCAATACCAATGATGCCAAAGCTTCGCCTTCTACATCTTCAGCTATGATTACAACTTCTTTTTTGCCACTCATAGCAATCGCTTCCAAAACCTGCAAAATATCTTTAAGCGAATTTATTTTTTTATCGGTCACAAGAATATAAGGTTTCTCAACAACAGCTTCCATACGTTGAGCGTCAGTCACAAAATAAGGAGAACAGTATCACTGATCAAATTGCATTCCAGTTTTAATTTCTTTAGTCAATCCGATTGATTTGCCTTCTTCTACTGTAATAACTCAGTCGTGTCAAATTTCTTCCATCACATCAGCTATCAAACTTCCAACACTTTCGTCTTGTGCAGAAATAGTTGCAATCTGATTAATTTCTTCTTTATTTTTTACTTGCTTAGTTTTAGCTTTTAATTCTTCAATCAATTTATTTACAACCTTATGAAGTCATCTTCCAAGCGCAAATGGATTTACACCAGAACGAATATATCTCAATCATTCTTGTGCCATCGCATGAGCAAGTATAACAGTGGTTGTCGTTCAGTCTCAAGCTTCTTTATTTGTTTTTTCAGCTGCTTCTTTGATAATACTAGCCCCAATATTGAAATTTTTATTTTCTAGTTCAATTTCTTTGGCAACCGTAACACCATCATTTGTGATAGTTGGACCACCAAATCATTTATCTAGAATAACATTTCTTCCTTTTGGTCCCATAGTGACCTTGACTGCATTAGCGACCATTTCAATCCCTTGAAATATGTCTTTGCGAGCCTCATCTCCGTAGCTAATTACTTTTGACATTGTTAATTAAATTATAATTTAAAAAATTTTTTTACTTTTTTTTAGATGTTTTCTTTACGAATTTACGAATATTCTTATCAACATAACTTTCATGTGCATATATATCCACATCTCAATCACTTAAATTATTTTCCATTAAGAGATCTTTTATTTTATTTTGAGTATTAGTTATATGCTTTCTTAGATTTATTACTTTTTGTAATGCAATTTTTTGTTCATCAGTGTAATCTTCTGTCTTAGTAGAATCTAAAATCATTCCAATTAAATTAGAAAATAAAACATTCTGATTACTCTTTTTGTTCAATTTTATTTTCTTTCTTCTTTTTGCCAATCGACAATTTAAATAAATTCAAAATATACTTTTCAAAAGTATCTTTAACTCTTTCCAATTTTGTAGGTCTTAACATACGGTCTATTTTTTCTCCTGAAATAAGGCTGTTTAGATAAATGTAATGATCATCATGTCACATGATAATTCAATTAGAATATAAAGCTACACTTGCTTAGCTAGAATTGAATTTTCTTTAATTACAAGATATTTTTTCCCATCTACCTCCAGCTCATCCGGAGAATATTTAGTAAAATAGACAATATCGCCAATTTTGACATCCACGGGAGTTCTAGAGCCATTTTCCAAAATTTTTCCAGCACCTACGGCTATCACTTTTCATTTGCTTGGCTTTTCTTTAGCGTCAGGCAAGATAATGCCAGCCTTAGATTTTGTTTCTTCTTCAATTGGTTCAACCAACACATGGTCTTCCAACGGCATTAAATTCATTACAAATTTAATTAAAAAATAAAATATTGTTTCGCTTTATAATATTTTGGTGTCACTCGAACGAGCGACGTGCTATTTTATAAAAAAATCAAATCTGATTTCAAGACATTTTTAGATAAAAAAAACGATAGGATATTCCCATCAATTATAATATTAATCAATTATTAGATTAGTTGATTAAACTTTTAAATCCATACTCTTTCCAAAAAGCAATATCTTCATCCGCAGCCTTATCACTATCAGAAGAATGAAATGCATTCAAAAACATACCCTTTTCTTTAGGTCCAGGGATTCAAAACATCTTCCTTAATGTTCCATCTTCGGCCACTGCTGGATCAGTTGCACCCACAAATTTATGAAGGTCATTTACAGCATCTCCTCCTTTTTCAAGGAGAACTACCATTATTGGACCTGAAGACATGTGATCGTAATATACTTCAAACCAAGGCTTATCGTAATGCTCTGCACAAAAATATTCTAATTTTTTCTTATCAAGAGAACACTCATTAATTCCAATAATTCTGAATCCTGCATTTTTAACTATTTTAAGGATTTTTTGAGAATTATTAAATGCCTCAGGCTTTATTATCAATACGGTTTGCCTCATTATATATATTTTAAAACATATAAAAATTATTAAGAGCAAACTAATTAATTTATATTTATTTTTATTTTATTTTATTTGTTAATCTAAATATTTCCGAGATATTGAAACAAAGCTCTGAGAGTAGGTATAGTTGATGTATACTAATAATTTCAAAAAATGGTTGCCCATCCTTGAATTTTCTAAAATCTAACAAGATATTTAATCCATAATCCTGACTTCATTTCCACTCCGGGAAATATTTACTATAAATGAACTGAAACTTTACAACAGGATCTTTCTGGTTCTTTAAATAATCTTTTTGTTTAATAAAATCATCCGTCTTCAAATTAATATTAGCAGTAGTAGTATGGGAAAGCACATTTCTAGTCAGTTTTATAATTTGTTCAAAAGGAAAATACTGATCTTTCAATTTCATCTGTACAAAATTTCTAAATTTAATATTTGTGTCCAGTAACTCTCTCATAACACTAAACATTCACTTGAATGCACTTATCTCCATTAGGTATCAGAATATATTCTTTTTGTCTGGATTTTGATGAATATCAGAAAGCATTTTAGCAACAACCTTTCCTTTTATCAGGAAATGTGATTGTTTTCATGTCTCGATTTTCATATCAACAACATTTTTTGATAAATCAAATTTTTTCATTTTGCCTTCAAGATATTTTCATAAGTATAAGAATTTATAATACCCCTGAAGAAGAATTATGTTTTCACGAAGATGTCAGGAAACAACCATGAGAAGAAAATTTAGAATTTAAAATTTAGAATTTAGAATTAAGAATAAATAAAATGTTGAATTATGAGTTATGAATTATGAATGAAAAGAAAAGAATTAGGAACTAAGCATTTAGCATACAGCATTTAGCATACAGCATTTAGCATACAGCATAAAGCATCTATTTTATTTCGATTTTTATTTTAATCGTTTTAGTCGTGTGATTTATCTCAGTCCCCATTTGATAAAATAATCAGTTAGCAAATCATGGATAGAACGGTGCCTGATAATATATTTCACCATCAACTTTCAGTACTTTAATGTTTGTAGGAAAATAAATTGTTGATTTCGTTTCTCGCCATTTTCTAACCTTACCATATTTGCTGTCATCAAAGATTTCAGATTTAACAGCTAAAATAGCAAACTCTCTTTCGGTTAATTGAATACCATATTTTTTCTCCAAACTTGTAATAAAGCTAGTATATTCTTCTGGTACATCTAAAGTATATGAGATCTCCATATTATAAACTCATTTATCTAATTTTAAGATATTGATTATATCTTTATCAGTATCTATTTTTATATTACCAACATCATCATAAATTTTAATTTCTTTTTTCACAAAGCTATCAACTTTATTGAATGATACATTAGTATCCCAAGCATAGATACTATCATTTCTGAATGTATTAAACAAATGGTTCTTAGCTAATAACCCATAAAATTCTTGAGAAACATTGGAAAGATAGATATTCAAAAATTGATCATCTACAACTGTTGAAAAATTATTTATGACGTTTTTTATGATATTCGTTTTTTGCTTGGCAAAATAATCCTTGATTTCCTTGATATAAAGTTCTTTCTTATTCCCACGAATCTCCTTTCTAATTAGATCGACGGAAGCATTTACAAATTGCCATTCTCGAGCCTTTTTTTTAAAATCTGGGAAAATATATTCTAACAAATCAGATCTTATAAATATAACTCATTTTATATCTTGATTTAATAATTTATTGTAAAGAGCTGGCTCCATTGTTTTTTGTACTTTCCGCATCTCATAAGTTTTGTTGAACATAAGCTCATAAAGATCTTTTAAATTTTTGCCATCGATGTCTGTAAATCCGAATTTATTACCAGCGATAAATCATATCTTACGATCTGGTAAAAATACTGAAGTCCATGTTGGCGCAATAATCCTTGTCCTATATGCTATGAAATCAGGGTAATAAGAATCGACTATTTCAAGATCTTGAATGTGTCATTGATATATTTTAACAAATGCGAACGATCAAAAGAATCAACCATTAGGTCTTTTCTCATTTGTATTTTGTAATATTACTAAATAGTTATATGGTTTATCTTTTCCCAACAAATCAAAAAATTCCTTTTTATGAGCCCACAAATCTGTCATCAATGACATAAGTCCATCATATTGAGAAAATCATAATTTAGACAAGTAATTCTTGTTTTTTTTTACATAATCCCAGCAATAATCTATTTCTTTCACCTTAGTTTCTAAAATATTTTCTGATTTATTATATCATTGTACAATATCATCCAAAGTTACAAGGAATTTTGACAAGTCTTTATCAAAAGACCAAAAATAAAAAGCAATCTGATCTAGATCTTCTTTGAATACATCTATTTTATCCTTAGCAAAAATTATATTCGTAACTCTTGAATAAAAAGAAAAAAAAGCAAAACACAAAATTATAAGAATAGCGAAAGTTATATTCAAATATCTTAGATAATATCTCCAATTTTTTTTCTCTTGTTTTGTGATACTAAACTGACGCATTTTCTATTCAAACATAAAATCAACTAATTTCTATTTTTTTACGCATATAATTCAATTAATTTTTTAAAGCTTACAATCTGATTTTCTATTGAAAAAAAACAATATTTAGCTAACCTTTGATTCAATATCTATCCTAGTTTCCGTAATAGATAAATATTCGTTTGTTTCTGAAAATTATATAGATAATGTCCAAACAAGAACTTATAAAAGAATTTCTTAAACAACTAGAAACAGAATCCCCAGATTTTGATAAACATTTTTCACAAATAAGCAAAGCATGTGAATTTGCTAATAAAGCACACGAATGACAATTTAGAAAATATTCAGGCGATCCATTTATTACACACCCGCTTACTGTGGCCTTAATGTTGGCAAAAGAATATAAAGACATAGATCTGATAATTGCTGGTATCCTTCATGACACAGTAGAGGATTCAGATAAAATATCATTTGAAGATATTTATTCCAATTTTTGAAATAAAATATGATTTATCGTTGATTGAGAAACAGATAAGACAAACTATTATTACAAAAATAAGAAATTTTTATTCAATGACAAGATAGAAAAAATTCTTTATTGATGAATGCAAGATGTTAGATGTATATTATTAAAATTAGCTGATAGAGAACATAATCTTACATCACTTGAATGACTTAAACCAAACAAACAAATAAGAATGAGTTTTGAAACACAAGCAATTTATGAACCACTCAAAAAACTATTTAGTCACAAAAAGAAGTTTGAAAAAATAAACTATTATGAAGAGATACTTAAACATTATTTATCTGCTAACAAAATTAAAACAGCAAGTCAATTCAAAGAAGCGCTCATGAATCAGACATTCTTTGGCCTTGATAATGACACATTCGATTTAGTATATAAAAATACCGAAACCATTATTTGGAAAATACAAGATAAAAAAGTTTTTGAAAAATTAATTGAGACTAAAGATTTTGACGAAAAAGTAGAAATAATATCCATAGAAGAAAGCATAGATTGAATTTTTTTCGCCACAATAAAATATAAATGATGAGATGTCTTCAAGAACTTCAACAGTAAATTAGAAATAGATACAAACAGAATATAAAAATATAAAATTTTACTACTTTTTATAAACAAATGAATAAAATATACACACTCACATCAGATTGAGAAATAACAGATGAAATATGCCGGTGAATAATGAATAGATACCTAGAACAAAAAGTTCTTTATTTAAATGAATGAGCAGACCTATATTATCAAGATAAAGCAAAAGATGAAATCTATGTGGATTCATGATTCAGTACACAAGAATTGATAGAATTTTGAATAGAGAAAACACTAACTAACAACTGAATAAATTCATTTATAAGTTTATGATGCTGAAATTCTATTATAGAGAAGAAGTTGTTTGAAAAAATATGAAATACTTATAAAATTCATTATTATGGAGTAGATTCTTCCAAAAATATGTTGGAATTATCAATAAAAAACTTATCAGACATAAAAAACATACAAAAAGAATTTATCTGTGCTGATTTTTCAACAGATATATTCAAAAGAGAATTGACACATATGACTTCAAATTCTGATAAAAGAATTTTTGTATTTTTCAGTAATACATTCTGAAATATAAATCAAACAAATATAATAGATATACTCTACAATCTATTGAATAAGTGAGAAACTATACGATTAGATGTTCGTCTAAGAGAATGAACATCATCAAAAGATGATTTAATAGCCTTTAATCATTACTATAGATACCTTGAAACAAAAAAAGATATATTCTTTAGTCCATTAAAAACATTAAGCATACCATTTGAGAACTGAAAACTTATCATGTCAACTAAAAAAGAACAATCATTAGGCGCTCTCAAATATGAATTTAGTTTTCTATTTACAAAAAAAACAAAAATAAAAGTAAAATCTGATGAAATCACAATATTGCCAAAAGAAAAAATAAAATTACAGCAAATATATACTTATGATTCTGAATGATTAATAAATTTCTTTAAAGAGCACTGATTTAAATTAGTTGATAAATTTCCAAAAAAATTAAGATGACATTTTCTGTTTAAAAAAATATAATTTATTTCTTGAAATTAGTTATTAAACCACAAAGTTGAACTTCTCAAGTCGAACTACCAAAATACTCAACCTTACTGCAAAAACGATATTCCTTAGCACTTTCATTCCCACAAATCTGCTGGTCAGATCAGTTTTCACATTCTATCTGAATTCATCAAGCCATAACAGTATCTTTGAGAAAAAGTCAGATTCATCTAATTTCTCTCCAATATTTTCATTCTTTACTTATAGGTTGACTGCCAGGACATGCAATCCAATTGCCGCCACTTTCACATAAACTAAAATTCAGGTCATTGTTATTCACACCATCATAAATATTTAATTCATTATTCTCACCGGAAAGTATGAAATATATTTGTCCACTGATCTCATTATTAATCAAATAATAATTTCCAGTTCACATTCGTTCGTCATTTTCACATCCATCATTCCCCTCATCTATCAATGGATCTTTTTTTAACCAGCATTGTTCTTTTTTACCAGCCCATCTTAACCAATTACTATCTCTGATTTGGAAAATAGATTCCATTCATTGCCTTGCAAGATTGATTGCTATGGTTTTTTCTCTTGTTTTTTGGACAAGGTTTGTTGCCTTATTTAATGCGAAAATAACTCACAAAAGTCAGACTGATATCACTATTATAATTATTAATACTTCCCAAATTGTAAATCATCTTTTGGTTGAAAATCTCATCAATATTAATAAATTGTAAAACAAGTATAAACCAATTTATACCGAACGCATTGGAAATCTTTAATTTTTTCATTTCACTTGCCTACCGCAGGCAGGTTCGAAACTTAAAGTGTCCAATATCCATCGGTATAACTTCGACATCATGAAAACTAAATTACTTCAATTTTCATTGTGTCTTAGTGTAAACTATTTTTACTTATTTTCAACAAATTTTATGACCGAAAGTTTTATTACATATATTTTGGTCTGAACGATATGAATTTTAGCCATTTTTTCTTTTGTGATAGGTATAGAGAAAATGATAAAAATCATACTTGGTAACTATATTCTAAGTAGTATATGCCTAGCCGCTACACAATCCATTCAGATTCTTGTAGATTATCTATATCAAAATTCCAATTTCAAATTCATGTGATTTTCTTATCAAACATTATGAAGTTTTTTTACAAATGCACAAATGACAATCATATTAATTCTTTACGCTATCTTATTAGTAATTATTTTCCAAAAATCCAAAATAACAATTCGTCTACCAATGGATGAAGTAACCAAAAAAACTTTGTACATTATTTTAGTCCCCCTAACAGTTATCAGTGTGATATTAACTTTACAGGTAGCGATCATGTGACTTAGCGTATTAAGTCTTGCTAAATTACAAAATGTTGCTAGTAATTTAACTACCAATATTTATTTATATAAATTTTTTACTTTGACCCCTATTTGGATATTATTACATTGAATTGCGACTATTGTTATCACCTCAGAGCTCAAAATTAGCGTAAAAACAGATATTTAAATTAGTAATTAGTCTTTAGCCTGCCCTCGGTGTGCCGGGGTTGTTAGTCTTTAGAAAAAATGTAGAGACGACCCATGGGGCGTCTAATTAAAAATTTAAATTAATTCTACCACAGAAATTCTTACAAACAAAAAAAATAAAGTAATCAGACTCCTTATTTATTTTTTTAAAATATTTAAATTAATTCATATATAAACTAAAAGTTATTGTCCCACTATAATCTCATGTGTTAGAATATGCTGGTATAATTATTTTGACATATGGCTTATCCCCATATCTATTCACAACTCATATATTTCCTCAAGATGTTGATTTATATATATAAGTAATAGGATTTGTTATAGATTGATATCCAGAAAGAAAATTAGATATGCTAACTACTCATGTTTGACCATATATTAAAGTCGGATTTAAATTTCCATATTTTAAATATATTCACGTCAGACTATATCATCATGTTGCATACAAACCATCGCATTGGATTGTTGTATAATGCCCCGTCATTCTACTATCCAAATCTTCTACTCGGAAATAATCATTGAATCTTCAAGTGACTTCTTGCTCTTGACTGGAATAATTAATTGTTCATACATTAAAATTTTCAGGTGTTCATATCCTTATTCACAATCATTGTAACTGTAATCTCAAAATACCACTTTTCTCGGGAGCGGCATACAAAATAGCAAAAACACCAAAAAATATCACAAACATCAACAAAATATATTTCAGATTTCTCATATTTTTTTTGGAATAAAAAACATATCCAACATGAGATTACAAAAAAACAGAATAAAATCAATAAAAAAAGCGGATTGTTATTCACAATCCGTTATGTTACTTAAGAATTATAATTATTTTATAACAAGTCTGCCAAATCCCTTAAACTCTTGGATTTATGGTTTTTTGCTTGCTGATTGAATTCCTTCAGCAATGAAATTAAATTATTAACTTTTTCATCTTTATGATACAAAAGTAATCTAAATTTCTTATCCAACAAGACAAAATATTTGTTGTAGATGGCCAATAAGAACAACCTATCTATTAGTGCCAATGGCAGAACTAATGAGACATGTTCGGAATCTTTTTTTAAAAAGTCGAATACAGCCATTTCAAAATCCCCTTTTTGGCTTTTTGTTTTTTTGTTTCCGCCCTTATGGAAAAAAGAATTTCTTGTCATTATTTCGTATTCCTGACCAAAATCTCTTTTAATTATTTGAACGATTTTAGTCGTCCATCCGTCGAATTTAATATTCTCTTCGAAAAATATTTTTGGAGACAAGAAATCTATTCCTTTAACTTTCACCTCTTTTATTTTATGGAAATAGACTGTTTTGAGTATCCCTTTAACATTCATGAAAATTCCATTTAGATAGATGTCACCCTGAAGCTTACCTAAAAGCTCGGTCTCCACTTGCTCTTCATAAACAACAAGGAAATAGTGTCCATCTAGTGCTGAAAAGATTTTTTGAAACTTATTCATATTTTTTTTGTTTTTTTGTCTTGATATCCTTTTTTATAAAAAAATCAATCAAAAAGAATGTCCCGACGAGAACGCCAGGACTTCACTGATTCATAATTTATATAAACTATGAACAAAGGAACATAAAATATAAATATTTTTTTCAAGCTTTCAATGGTTGATTTATTTTAGTTTTTTAGCCAAGAATTTTTTTAATTCTTCCAATCCGATTCATTTCAACGCGGAAATCCACAAAACATCTTTTCAGCCAAATCTTGATTTTAATTCAGCTAATTTACTTTTATCTATTAAATCAATTTTATTAAATACCATAAATCTCGGTTGTTTCGCTCCGATGTCATCAAGGATTTCATTAACCACATTTATTCTTTCCTGCACGAAAGGATCTGAAGCATCTATGACATTTAGCAACAATTCGCTTTCTATACTATCTTCCAAAGTCGAGGAAAATGATTTTATTAATTTAGGCGGTAGGTCACGGATAAATCATATCGTATCATTTAATAATATTTCTTTCCCCATTCATGTTTCATTATTTGTGATCAAATATAAATTTCACACATGAGTCCCCAAAGTCGCGAAAAGTTTGTTTTCCACCAACCCTCATTTCTTAGTTAGACTATTTAACAACGATGATTTACCAGCATTCGTATATCAGACAATTCACACGGTTGGCATTCATTTCCTAATCCTTGACTCTCTGTGAAGTCTTCTTGTCCTTTCATATTCTTCTAGTTTTTTCATAATTTTAAACTCTTTCTCTTTCAAATGTCTTTTCATCCTTTCTATATTTGTCTCTCCGATTCCACTAGTCCCGATACCTCATCATTGACGTGAAAGTTCCATTCACATTCCAAAAATTCTCGGTCCCATATGTTTAATTGCCGTTAGTTCAATTTGTAATCTAGATTCCATGCTGGTCGCATGTTTTCAGAAAATTTTCAATATTAAGTCCACCCTATCTCGTGCTTCAGCTTTGATCCCACGTAGTTTTTCATTTATTTTATAAATCTGTGATGGTTTGAGAACATTTCCCACTATCAAAATATTCGCACCCAATCTATCCATATCAGCGATTATTTCTTCCAATTTTCATTTACCGACATAAGTTTGATAATCAGGATGGTCTTTCCTTTGGACCTTTTTTAACACAACTAATCATCCATAAGTTTCCACTAGATTTTCAAGTTCTCTCATTCTATCTTCCAGTATTTCCTTACTTACATCCTTACTTACAATATCAACTAGAAAAACTTTTAAATCAGATTTATTTGGTCTATTGGAAATCAAAAATTCTTGTTCGTCAGTCATTTGATTTATTTATTTAAAGAAATTAATCTGAATATAATTTTTAGTCTCTAATTTTCAATTAACAAAAATCGGGAAGAAACACAACCCGAGATTTAAGATAGATAAACTAAAAGCAGGAAGGGAATTATGAGGAAAATTAAGTAAATTGCTGCTTTTTTAACCAATCTCCCTTCCTTGCTCTTAGCTGATTGATTATGAAGAAAATAATATAATGAAATTATATAAGCAATGCAAGATCATTATTTTTTCAAATAAGCTTTACGGAATATTAAATATGTAACATATGCTATTACGATACATCACACAATAAATAAAGGATACGCTATTGGATAATATTTCGCACCACCACTTATACCAGTCCATTCTGACATCCCAAATATGCCAGCAAGTAATGTTAACGGCATAAAAATAGCATTAATCAAAGTTAATCTAATCACACTATTATTATTTCTGATTCCAATAAATGTATTATAAGCTGACATAAGAGAATCATTTTTTTCTGAAAGAATACGAATAGTACTAACTATCCTAGATAGTTTAACTTTCAAACTATTAAAATATACTTTTAATTGTCTCTCATGGAGTCAATTTACATGTTCTATAAGATCTCCAATAACATCTTCTTGAGAAAGGAAATTATGTTTAATAAATATTTTATTTAAATCTTCGTCCATCAATTCTTCTACAACACTATTCTCCGCTTGTCTAGAAGCAATATTATCTTGTATATCAAGTAGTTTTTTGGAAGAAATAGCAAGAGATTTGATTATTTTGTCATAGAATACATCTATAATTTTATATAGAATATAATAAGGTGATGTTTTATATGATCCATCAGCATGATTAGGATTAGATTCGTTCTTAAATATTTCGAAAAGATCATTAAGTCCTTGAGATTCCAGTGATGTGGTCGTTATTATAAAATTATCTCATATAATTACATCTAGTTCATTGAATAAATATCTATGCTTGTCTGGAACGTATTTTGTAAAAGTAAGTGCCAAGAAAAAATGTTTACTGTTGCTATCAATTTTCGATTGTGCATTAATTTCCATAAGATCATCAACTATTATCTCATGAAAATCATACTCCTTAGCGAGTTTATTTATTACTTCTTTGTTAGGCTCTTGAACGTAAATCCATTTGGTTTTGCCAATAACCATTGACTGTTCCATCTTGTCGCATATATTATGTAATAAAGTCCTATACAATTATAATCCGAACTTTTTCTTTGTCAAATTTATACCCAAGCTTTGCTTGTTGAATTTATAGTCTGAATTAGTATAAAAAACAGAAATTTAATCATATTTATTGTTATGGAAATTCAATTCGATCAAAACCATCTACTTTCAATATCTAATCCAAATATCCCAGCCAATAAGGAGTATTTTTACAATGTTTCTGGATATAATTTTTCATCTTACGACAAATGATTGATAGTACTTCACAAAAAAGATCTCAAAATCATAAATCTGAAAAATCTTGGCGATAATATGTCAGTTCTTTATTTAGCCGACAGAAAAGATCTAATTCAAAAAAAAATAAATTTAAATTGATTTACAACCTGACTCTGTTTCTTCCCATGATTCGATGAAAAATCTTGAGAAAGATATTACTTCATTCCGAAATTTCCAGAAAATCAAATAAGCTGACTTAATTCCACAATTTCAAAACTTTGAATTTGATTAAAAATAGAAAAGACAAATAAGGGAATATTCGTTAATTGAAAAATTTCAGTAGACAACCAGTCAGATTTCATAAGTCAATTATTTGCATTAATTTTGATTTACTGAAAGTTTGATATCAGGAACTGACAACTTTTCTCTTTTAAAGTTCACATCCCACTCTTTGGTTCGCATTTATCTAACCAAGAGTATTTGGACAAACAAATAGATATTCTGAATTCTAATTGAATATTTTTCAAAAAAGATATCTTAAAAACTAATGATGGAATTATATACCAGATTAGCAGTTCAGATTATGTGTTATTAAAATCTTTTGCAAATTTTTATGAACCTATTGAAAAAATTATTCAAATACCTAAATATGACTTCACTTTGCAAATCAAAGATGAATTAATTAAATTCATTAATACGAATCCAGAAATACCAAAAGATTGAAAATCTGAGGTTTTGAAAAAATTAAAAATTTGAACACTCAAAATATTAACAAAATAAGAGTGGTTAGTGTATGTGAGCCCGCCCCGCTTCAGCGGGGTAACACAACGGTCTCCTGCCCCGCAAGGCGGGGTCCGAACCGTTATCAATTTTAACACATAAAATGGCCCATGTATTATGTATATATTCTGAAAGGTAAAAAATATTACTGTGGACACACCAATAATTTGAAAAGAAGATTACAAGAACACAAAAGATGAAAGACCATAACAACAAAATTATTACAAATAAATGTTTTAGTGTGATATTTTATTCTACCCAATGAAATTCAAGCAAGAGATTTAGAAAAGAAAATAAAAGATAGCTGACACATAGAAAGATGGATTAATAATGAAAACTTTATTTCGTTTAAAGAAAAATTAATGTAATTATTCGTTCTTTACTATTCAATATGGGGCGTTAGTGTAATGGTAACACAACAGTCTCCTGCCCCGCAAGGCGGGGTCCGAACCGTTATCGATTTAATACATAAGATGAGCCATTTTAAGAGGGGTTAGTGTAGTGGTAACACAACGGTCTTCGGAACCGTTATCGTGGGTTCAATCCCCACACCCCTTGAATTAAAAATTAGCGAAAGCTGATTTTTTTTAAAAATCCTATACAAAATCATTGATACAAAAAAAGTCTTGAAATACTTTCCTAAATTGCCATAATCAGACTTGTTATATTTTATTTTTTATAAAAAACAAAATGAAAGTTCTTTATTGGATTTTTTTAATTATCTTGTTTATTTGAGGAGCTAATTGGGCTTTATTCTCATGGCTAGATCTTAATTTAGTAGCAAAAATCTTCCCTGATGTAGTAAATACTGTAGTAATAAGCTGAGCAGACACGACAACAACAACTATGAATGTAATAGCAAAAATCGTATATTCATTAGTATGATTATCTGCTTTGTGGATATTGATAGCAAACCTTGTTGGTTGCAAATGCTGCGAAAAATAATAATCTGATAAATATCCAATGAAAGATCCTTACATTAAGTAGGGGTTTTTTATGTATTCCCAAATTCAATTTATGCTTCAAAGCAAAATAGACTTGAATTTTTGATACCTTTTGGTAAACAATCTTATCGCAACATAATTTTTTTTTGTTGCTTCAAATGGGTCTATAGCTCAGCTGGTTAGAGCACTCGGCTCATAACCGATTGGTCGCTGGTTCGAACCCAGCTAGGCCCATTTAAATTAATTAACAATTAAAAATTAATAATTAACAATAAAAAAATTATTTATTGTATTTGCGGACGTAACACAAAGCTGCTTTTAGCAGCTACCTGCTTTAGCAGGTTTGGCTAGAGTTCCCCGGCAAGCCGGGGCTAGTTGCGGGCCTGTCTACCGCCAGGTAGATTCGAGAGATAGAAAATAAACAAATGCGGACGTAACTCAATTGGCTAGAGTTTCTGCCTTCCAAGCAGACTGTTGCGGGTTCGAGTCCCGTCGTCCGCTCCATACAACATTTCACCACCATCAATGTGGTTCAAAATGGCATAAAGAGAAAGATCTGAGGAGTTTAGAACCTCCATTTTCTTTATCTAAATTATCACAATGAATAATTATAATCCCAAACTTGATATAGAGAAATTTAGTAATTATACATTAAGAGAAGAACATCATACAAAAAATATAAACCAATTAAAGCAAGAAGAATTAAAAATTAAAAGAAATGCTTTGCTTAATTTTTGTGTTTCCAAAAAATTATTAGAGATACTATCTACTAAACCACAAGAAGAACAAATAAATACAATAAATGAATTAGAACAAAGATCTATCCCCCATACTTCCCCATATATGAAAAGACACACAGACAAATATAGTCTTAATCCTGAAGATGACCTAAAAAATTTCTTGAAAAAAATCTTACTTCTTAAAAGAATAATTTTAGCTAATGACAATATAATCACTTCCAAAGTAATGTTGAAGAAATATACCATTGCTCAATTATTAGAAAGATGATTTTGGCCATTTCCTAAGGCGCCAATGTGATATCAGAAAAACAATAATACCCTAAAACTAGATAAAGAAAATGCTTCTTTTATAACAGAATGACTTGAAAAATTTGCTAAGGGAGAAATAGAAACTCCACGTGAATTTGGAATATTCCTTTTCGAAAACCTTAACTGAAAACCAGGTGAAGAATATAAGTATAAAGGAATTGCATGGAAAATATTTAATGATCATGATAAACTTTTTTTATATGACAGCTATTTGCGTTATGAGCAATATGGAATTGATTATCCAGTCAAATGAAATCATCCAGCAATAATAAGTTTGGATACGCATTATAATATATCCAAAAGAAGATATGAAACACTCGGGAAAAAAGAAGATAAAAAAGATCTAAAAATTTTAGAAGAAATCATCAAATCAGAGGCGGTAAATATACCAGAAATAACAGACGAACAAAAATATATGAATCTGATTACAGAAGCAAATAAACTTTATAATTTAGGAAATGATACTGAGGCACTATCAAGATACCAAGAAGCATTAAAACTATTCCCAGACAATATTCATCCACAAAACAGAATCAACGAAATTAACCTAAAATCATTATGAAAATATAATCCAGAAGTACATACGATAAAAAAACCGGAACATCAAAAAATAAAACTAAAAAAAACACCAGAAAAAATACCAGAAATACCAGACATATCTAAAATAGACCTGTTTGAAAAATTAGACATGCCAGAAATATTAGAAGAAGATGATGAATAATTTTTAATCCAACTCTAAATAAACTTTTTATCGTTCGTTTTAATCCCCATTATTTCGTTATATTTAGTAAATAGATATTGACTTAGATCGTAGATTCCCTATAAATCTCAAGCTTTTATTTAAAATTTCAAACTAATGATAAAAGGAGCTTGATTAGATACTGAAAAATTTAAAGTTTATAAAACAAGAATAGAACATCAATTAGTTAATATTGAAAGAATAAAATGAGATGAAAAGATTATATTAGAAAACGCTCTAATTAATTTTCATTTATCCAGAAAATTATTCATAATTTTGTCCACAAAAAATCAAGAACAGCAGATAGAATTATTAAATAAACTGGAGTTAGATGCCCAAAGCAAAGAACCAAAACTTTCCCTTCGAATGAAAAGATATCCAAAAAAATATTCAACAGATCACCAAAAGAATTTAAGCAATTTTTCAGAAGAGCTAAATGATTTAAAAAAAATAATTCTGATTAATCCTGATTTAAATACCCCCAAATCAATTATAGAAAAATATACTCGTGCACAATTATTTAAAAAATGATTATGGCATTTCAAACCACCTACATGATATAAAGTTGAATGAGGAGCAATAAAGAAAGATGAAAACGCCATTATAATACAAGATTGATTAGGGAAATTCGCTGAATGAGAATTCGAAAACCTTAATCAATTCAGGGAATTCCTTGTAGAAGAATTAGAAGGCAACCCAGAGCATAAAACCAGTAAAAGAAAAATAGCAAACACAATTAATCAAGATCATAAATTACGATTTTATGCATGATATATTTATGATCCAATATGTTGAGTTGATAAGCCCATCAAATGATGACATGACTGCACTATAAGTCTAGAAATACTTTATAAAATATTTGAAAGAACCGGCAAAGAAAAAGGGATGGGATTGGTTAAAAATATGATGGATGACAAAACATTTTCAGAAATCAAAATAAATAAAATTATTAAACCCAATAAAGAAGAAGACAATAGATTAATTATAGAAAATATTATAAATAATCAGATTCTTTATGATAAATTAGCTCCTATTTATAGGCTGAATATTTTTAAGATTTTAGCAACTAAGACTCAGAAAGAGCAGACAGAATTATTGGATTATATAATAAACTCTGTCAAAAATCAAACGGAAAAAGAAATTAATGATGTCTTCATACAAGAAATTAATACATTGAGAACCGTACTTATGCATCATAAATTAGAAAAATGAAAGAGAGCAAAAGTTATCAAAGAATTATTTAATCGTGCCCAGAGAACTCAAAAGTGAGAACGATTATCTTCTATATTGCCCACAGGATATTTATGGAAAGATAGAAAAATTATAGTAGACGAAAAGAAAAAGTTTTTCATAGGACAATGATTGGATAGGATGATCAATGACGAAATAAAAAATCCACGTCAGTTAGGCGTATTCTTAGCAAAAGAACTTGATTGAGATCCTGAAAAAGAAAATGATCGTTACAAAAAAGTAACCCGAAGAATATTTCATGACCCCAATAGATTGCGGTTCTACGCTTGATATATTAATTATAGACCATATTGAATTAACTATCCAATCAAATGAAATCATCCAGCATTGATAAGCTTGAATAAATTATGAAAAATTTTCGAAATGAGAAAAAATGAAGAAAATTTAAAAATATTACAAGAAATAATAGAAAAATCAGAAAGAAATTTAGAAATAACAGAGATAGCAAAGCCAGAAATAATAAATACAACAGAAGAAGAATTTATTAAACCAGGGATATTAAAAGAACTAGAAAAAGTATTTAAAATAACAGAAGAATTAGAAACACCACAAGAAGAAGAAATATTAGAAGAACTGGAGGAAAATTTAAAGATTACAAAACAAGCAGAAAAGATGTTAAAACAAGCAGAAAAAGTATTAGAACAAATAAAAAAAGAAATTGTTGAAAAAAAAATTGATCGTCCAAAAGCACTTCAAGAATATATAAAAATAATAAAAGACGCAGAATGATTAAAAGAACAAAAAAATTATATTACTGCTAGAGATTTATACAAAGTAGCGTGAGATTTATTTCTATTACTAAACCCCAAGAAAGATACGGAAGATGATAGAGCCAGATTATTACCATTTATTCAAATTGGAATAATAGATACAATTCTTAAAAAAATATTAGATAAACAAAAAGAAAAAACTCTTGAGTGATGATTCAAAAAAAAAGGTAGAGGAAAAGCAAGAAAGAAAGCAAAAAAATTAATCAAAATTACTCCTCAGAAAAAATATAAAGAAGAAGACGACGATGATTATGAATGAAATTACTCAATCTAAGCTCCAATCCTTAAATAAATTTCTATCCCCTTACTCGCGTCTTTTCACGCCAGCCCATTAGACAAATAGATATTGACTTAGGAGTTAAAATAGTTATAACACTTGTCATTTATCCTCGATTATTAAATAACGGTGAATGACAATCTAAAAAAAACAACAGATATTTTTAGAATAAAACCAATAGAAAAATCTGAAAATAAAGATTGTAATTTTGATGTAAATATAGATTTGCCAGACTTATTAGAATTATTTCATATCGATACAACTATCAAGGAAGCTTGGGAAATACTTCATGGAACTTGATGAGAAGATTTATCTTGATTGAGAAATGAAGAAAACGCCCAAAAATTTTTAGTCGTAGCAGATATATTATATGATCATGGTCGTGATTTTGAAGCATTAGAACGATATCAGGATTCATATAGATTATTCCCTGGAGACAATGAAATTAGAGATATGAGAATCGAAGAAATACAAAAAAAAATATGCAAATCAAATGAAATCAAATCTAATCCATCGATTTCTTCTAATGAAACAACAAAATCTGAGAAATTATCATATATTAAAGATCCACAAGCTCAAAAAAAAGAAAAATGCCGGAATCGAATAGCACAGTGAGATGAAGCATTCGAAAAAAAACATTACGTAAAAGCACTTAGATATTACTTTAAATCAGAAGAGCTATTTTCTTATGAACGTATACAGAATAAAATAGAGGAAATAAATAAAATATTAGCTGATAAAAAAAACGAATTAGCTGAAATATTAAAATTAAAAGAAGCAAGATCAAAAGAATATAAAGAAGAAAATAAGTATTTAAGGATAATTAACAATACATTAAAGAAAAAAAAGAAAAAACACATAGGCGATTTATCAAAACAACCCTTTTCGGATGAAATAATAAAATGTTTTAAAAAGCCACCTAAAACCGAATTCCCTAGTAATAAAAAAGAATGTCGAAAATTCATATTACTGTGAGATGATTATATACAAAAGAAGAAATATAGCCAAGCATTAGGAGCGTATAAAGATGGATATGTCTTATTATTAGAAAATCAGAAATATGAATACGAATGGTTGGAAATAAGAATAAAAAAAATGGAATATTTATTATTTGATTCTAAATCAAAGAAAAAATTTGATAATTTAGATAAATTCAGTCTTGCTCAAAAAGAACGACTTAACTCACCAGATACAAATCCCAATAATCCAAATTTTGATCTATCATATTACGCTTTAGGTATAAAAAGTCGCCAAAATAATAATAAGGAAGAAAATTTAAAAAAATCTGATTCTGAAAATAAAGAATGAGATTCTGAGGATTTTGAGAAAGAAGAATCAGATTAATTTATTTAAGATTTTTTCAAATGACAACTCGTGGTAATTTGAATATAAACCAATTCTACGATCCTAAATTAAGAGAAATCCTTCATCGTGAGAATTTAGAAAAAGCAAAATTAGATAAAGAATACATTCTTAAAAGTGTTTTGCTAAATTTTAATATAAACAAAGAATTATTCCGTCTCCTTGTCACCCAAACGCCACAAGAAAGAATCGACTTAATAAATGAATTACAAAACAAAGCAACTTCGCACCCCACACCGCCAAACATGAAGAGACGAATAAATAAAAAGAAATTAGAATACACATGAAATCCTGAAATCGATTTACAAAATTTTTTAAACAAGACAACACTTATAAAAAAAATATTCTTAGCCAATTACAATCTAAACACAGTACTCTCAATGAGAAACGCTTATTCCAAAGCACAATTACTTCAACAATGACTTTGGTTTCCTCAATTAATTCTGACATGATATAAAATTGAAAATGGACAAATAGTAATCGAACATACTTCAGCAAACATCATCAAGGATTGATTTGAAATGTTCGCTAGATGAGACTTAACTAACAAAAATAAATTAAAAATTTTTTTTTCCACAGAATTTACAAAACACCAATGAGATAAATCTAAAAAAAACAAAAGTAGAATAGCAGAAGCAATAATTATTGCTCATAAAATGCGATTTTATGCATGATATGTGTATTTCCCTGAATATGGAATCGATCAACCTATCAAATGAAAACATGAGTGAATTATAGATCTTCAGACACTTTATGAAATATTTGTAAAAACCGACAATCAAATAAATGCCAATTTAGCTAGAAATATACTCAAAGAGAAACAACTAATAATCCCATCGGTTAAACCAAATAAACCATTAACAGACAAAGAAAAAGAAGATATATTTATAGATAATATTATAAAAAATCAGATTCTCTATGATCCTTCTTTACCTGTCGGTAGAAAGAATATATTTGATATATTGGCAGAAAAAAAAGAAGAAAATCAATTAGCCTTATTGGGTAAAATAATATTATTAGTTCAGAGTCTACACAATGGCTCAACTGATAAAGCATTCATCCAGGATGTTAAATTACTGAAATCCATAGTTGCTAATTACATTTTTCTCAAAGGACAAAAAGCAAGAGTAATGAAAGAAATATTTTTTCGTATCAAAAGAACTCACAATTGAGAATGGGTATTTTGACCTGTTCCTTTCTGATATAAAATAGAAAATTGACAAATAATATGTGATGATAAAGTAGCTATTATTATCAATCAGTGATTGGAATTATATGCAAATGGACAAATCACTAGCGAATCTCAACTAAGCAAGTTTTTCCAAGAACATATCCCGCGTGAATGATCTTGTCCTTACCAAAAATTAGTATCCAAAATATTCTCTGATGACTATAGATTAATATTTTACACATGAAATATTTATAATAAATCATATGGAATCAATATTCCTATCAAATGAAAACATCCCCCTATTATAAGTAGAGAAACTTTTTATAAGATATGGGAAATAAGAGGAACAAAACCTCCAGCAGAAATTTGACTTTCTAATTCTATAAAATTATCAGAAAATCAACTTATTTTCACTAATACGAGATTAGAAAAAATTAAAAATATCCAAAATCAAGAATCTCTAATTGTTCCTAATAATGAAAACAGTAGATCAGATCAGATAAATTCTCAATCTTTGAAGAGATTTAATAATCATCCGGTAATAGATCAACAATCTTTCAAAGAAAAAGAATATTGACGAAAACTTATCTTCCAATGAGATAATTATATGAACGAAAAAAAATATGATAAGACGTTACAATCATACCAGCAAGCTTATAATTTACTTGCGGGATTTTGTCCACGAGATTATAAACGATTGAAAAGCAGAATAAAAAAGGTAGCTTATTATTTATCTCATCCCAAAGTTAAAAAAGAATTAAATAAACTTGTTATAAGAATAAATGACAGAGTAGTATTGAAACCCATAGATGCGGATTTTTCAAATCCAGAATTTGATTTATGAGAATATACCCTGGGTTTTAAAACTCGTAAAAATAGTAAGAAAGATATAAACAATAAAATCTTTAAAACCGAAGATTTTGAGAAAGAAATTGGAAATGATATAGAAAATAAAGACCTTGAAAAAGATATTGAAGAAATCGAACCTGAATATGATTTTGAGAATGTAGATATCTCTAAAGCTAATCTTGAAGACATGTATCCGAAACAGACTATCTTTGAGGAGGATCTCATATATGAAGAGTCTCTGTTTGAAGAATGATATATATAGACACAATTATTTATCTTTTATGATTGAATGAAAAAAAAGAAAAACCCCCGCAGAGAAACAAATATTTTTGAAACAATCCCAGAAGAATTATATATATATAAAGAGAATTCTCATAATTTTTATGTAGATCCTAATATTTCAAACACGAAAGATATTTGGGAAATTCTTAATAACTCTTTATTAAAAAATTCAACTTGATCAAGAGATCTATCCAATGCCCAAAGAATTTTAGAATTAGCAACTAAATCTTATAATAATGGATTTTATGCCGATGCTCTAATGTTATATAAAAGATATAAAACACTATCACCAGATAATAACCTTAACATAGATGATAGGATAAAAGAAATAATTGAAAGATTTAAATGAGATATTCAAGAGCCAGAAATAGAACCTTCTTACAAAAGAAGACCAGGCCCTGAATTACCGTATATTAAAAAGTTTGGTGAGAATGATAATAAAGAGTCCTGCCGAAAATATATAGTCCAGTGAGACGAAGCACTTGAAAACAAAGATTATCAGGAAGCACTAGAAAAATATGAAAAAGCATATGCTCGATATCCTTATGAAAATATAAAAAGTAAAATAGAACAAATAAAAAAAATATTACTTGATAAAAGAAGTGAACAGATAAAAAAAATGGGAAAATTAAGTAAATTAGAATTGAGAAAAATACTGAAAACTGAAGAAAAAAAACTAGAAAATAAGAAAGAAAGAGAGAGAAAATTAAAAAAAATAGAAAAAGACAAAAAAGATAAAGAAGGAAAAGAACGTTTAAGAATAATTAACGAAGCATTAATAAAAAGACAAGACGAAACCAGAAAAAAGACAGGAACAGAGATAGTGAATAATTTAACAAATTTCAACTTTTCGGATGAAATAAAAGCACATTTGAATAGTCCTATTAAAATTAAAATTTCTGATGATAAAAAAGAATACTGGAGACTTATATTCCTGTGAGATGATTACATGAAAGAAAAAAAAATTCAAGAAGCATTACAAGCTTATAAAGAAGCTGATGCTTACTCATTGGAGCATATGGTAGAGGGATATAAATGGTTAAAAATGAGAATAGAAACGATAGAAAAATTATTAGATAGACCAGAATTAGAACAAGAATTAAATAAATTAGAAGAAGCTTTAGAAAAAAAAGACTTAAAGGGACATAATAGTAGAACCAAAAAATCTAAAAAACCGGAAGATAATGAATCATTTATTGGTATAATCTAAACCCCAACTCTAAAGTAAATCTCTTTATCAACAAGTTCTCTTTTGGTTCACCACTTAAGTGCTGAGATCTGTTTCATGATTTCTATTTTTTCTGGTGTATTTACGATAGGGTCTCCATATGGGACTCTAGTAGAGAAACTAAACGGTCTGGATTGTTGATTATTAACTGCTATTTTGACTACGGCTCTATGCATATCAGCATTCACCATATCTATTTGATTAAATTCTGGCGCCATTTCTTTTTCAAGAAACTCTGCATCAGGTGCACCAACTTTGAATATAAATAAATTTCAGATATTACCAAAAATAGTCTTAGAAAGATCAAGATTCCCACCAAGTCACTCTTGTTTCAATTGATCTATATACTGATGAGCAATAGTTAATCATAACTTATATTTTCTGGCTTCTGATAATATACTTTCTATAGATTTAGAGACGTAATTTTGAAATTCATCAATATATAGGAAATAAGGTTTTCTATCTTTAGGGTCAATTCCTGCTCTTTTGAGTGCTGCTAATTTGATCTGCATAGATATCATCCTACCAACAAGTTGTGAGTTGATTTCTCATGTTAATCATTTGGATAATTTTACAAGAACTATTTTTTTCTCATTCATAGCATCAAAAAAATTGAATGCTGATTTCGGTTGCCCAATAACATTCCTTATGTAAGTTCATGTTGTAAATGGTCAGAATTTTGCCTGTATAAATGGTATAATTTCAGATTTTTCTCTTTCTCACATTTTTTTATAAGTTTTATTCCATCGGGCGGCAATTACTGGATTTTTAACATTTCTTATTTTACTTTCAGCGAAAGCATCATCAGTAAATAGTCTCATAATATCTACAAGTGTTCATCATTCCTCTTGTTCCATAAGAAGAAAACATGCATTTCTAAAGTAATCCTGGATACGTGGGCCGAAGATTTCTTCTCCATACATAGATACAAACATTTCAACTAAATCATTAGTAACAACATCTCTTTCATCTTCAGTTTCTGTTCCATCCAAAGGATTGAAAGCTAATGGGTATTCAGTATTAGCTAGGTCAAAATAAATCAGATCATCTATTCTTTCTTTAGGATAATATTTCATCAAAAAATCTACAGCATCACCATGCGGATCAATCATACAAAATCAATTACCTAATCTTAGATCTTCAAGCATAGAAGTATTGATAAGAGTTGATTTTCACGAACCTGTTTGTCCGAGAATATAAACATGCCTAAATCTATCATCAGTATCAGTTTTTAATCTAATTTCTTTTTTTACTCCAGCATAAATATTATGTCCAAGTAAAATTCCCTCTGTTGGTAAATTATCCGGGGCTGGTATAATTTTATATCTTTGTCGTTGAATACGAGGATTCCTGTTGAATTTAGCATTTGGGAAATGAATAATAGATGAAAGCTCTTTGATATTCAGAATAGTTTCTTTTTTCCAATTTAATATATTCCTTAGCCATCCACTATCAGAGAAAAACATTCTCATTACGAACTCTTTTGCAAATTTTTTTATATCCTTAGCTTTTTTAAATTTAAAGAAGTTTAATCAAATATAATTATACTGACTAAAAGATCTTGATAAGTCTTCTATAATCCTAGCTGGTCTATCGGCTTGCGGTGAAACAACAAGTGCCCTTATCTTTACTGAGAAAATTTCATCATCCATTTTTTTATCTAAATCTCATGATTGCTGTTGAGAGAAATTATTTTTTTTCTTCTCATCTTTAACATCTTTACTATCATCAGAAAAATTCATTCATTTAAAGATATCTTTCCACAATCATTTAAGGATTCACTTTTTCTTACCTTCTTTGACCTTTTCAGATTCTTTTCTCAATTCCTTTTGAGTGTCTTCATCAAGTGGGGAGATTAATATTTGTAAACTCATTTTCTCGTCACTCATTATCTTAGAATAGGCAGACAATAGACTATCCATAGGATCAGCTTCGGAAGTTTCATAAGTTTTGATCGGGAAAACATTTCATTTAGATAAATAGAATTCTCCGCCCGCCATATATTTACCAGCGTCTAAAAGTTTAGGCTGTTCGATAGGATCTACGACAGCTCATATATAAAATGACGAAATCATTTTCTCTATATTCTCTATATGATCTTCTGGCACACCAACAATAAATTTAATTACTTCTTTCTCAGCAAACATTTCTATACTAATATAATTGTTCCCAAATTTTTTATTTCTTCGTTTATTCTCAAAAATTGAATAAAAGTTTTTATAAGTCTGATTCATTATTTCAAGATTTTGCTTCATGTTTTGTATGTGATCAGTATTGTCTTCTCATCATTTAGTTACGCTTTTGGGTATCTTAACCTGTAGAAATTTTATTTTTTTTGCCTGTCTGTGTCTGTATGTTCTTTTAATATAAACAAAAAATAATCTAAAAATGATTACTAACAAAAGAATTATTAGACCTATTCAGATTAATATAGCTAAGAATGATACATTGTTATCAGACATCATAAGATGTTAGAGATAGTGAATTCGTCCATTTAAACGGACAACTTACCGAATCGTATTAGAAATCTTTAATTTCTTCGTTTTACTCGAACTGAAAGTTTCTAATATCTCTCGGTATAACTTCGATATCATGAAAACTTTCAATACTTCAAGTTTTCATTGTATCTCAATTAAAATTATACTCAATAATGCCCAAAAAGCAAATATTCAATTAATATTTATAAACAAATTTTGACGTTATTTTTACTTTACAAATTTCCCTAAATATCATAGAATTGTTTTTTTATCATTTCTTTTCTTAATATCACTCATCGCCCGATCCAAAGCTTTCTCTAATAGATATCCAATGTTCTTTCATGGTTTTAATTTGAAATGTTTCATAATATCATCGCCATTGATAGCCAATTTCTTAGCAGTAAACTGACCTTCCTTCTCATTCAGCTTTTTAATATCCCTTTTTACCTGTATAACTTCAGTGAGGTCAGATGCTTTTTGAAGCGGATTATAAGTCCCAGTCCTATCGGCCATCATTATATCCAATATGTTATTTGCTCTTTCCCATCACGCTTCACTAAAAAACTTTCTCGTTTTTTTAATTTTATTTTCTTCTTTGGCAAACAGAATTTCTTCCGGTTTATGATGATTCTCAACATATCGAGAAATATCATTTATTTCTTTACTAGAGAATCCAAGCTTACTAAAGTCTCTTTTAACCAATTCCGGTCAGCTTCTTCTATGATTCAATGGTCAGGCTAGGATTTCTCTTATTTCATCTTTATTTAGATTATCTTTATATGCTCAGAATTGATCCACCTTACCAACATCATGATAAAGCATAGCAAATCTGACTAAATAATCAGGATTTATTTTTTCAAGTTCAAATAGACTTAGTAAGGTATGTGCATAGATATCAAAAGGATGATATCTTATCGGTTGTTCAATTTTTTTCGTCTGATATAGTGCTGGGAAAAGAAATTCCAATAATTTTGTCTCATCCAAAAGAGAGATAAATCAGAATGGACTTCACTCTTTGAATGCCTTACATATTTCTTCTTTAATTCTTTCTTTAGCTACCTTTTCTAACAAGTTACAATTTTTTTTGATACCCATTCGGGTATCTTTTTCAAAATCAAAAAGTTTCTCAGATTTTTGTTTGAGTAGTTTCACATTCCCGACATTTACAATCCTCAAAGCTCTAATAATCCTCAAGGCATCTTCACCAAATCTTTTATCTGGATCACCAACAGTTCTCAGTTTTTTATCATTTAAATCTTGAATTCATTTGTGCGGATCGATTACAAATCTCATAATTCAGTCTGATTTAATTTTTATCTTTCATAATCTTATTGCATTTGTATCGATTAAATTGAATAAATATTTAATATAATCAATCTGGATTTCCCCATCTTTGAATAATTTATTTATATATTCATGGCTTTGAATAACAAACAAATTCAAGTTCTCAATCCAGACGAATCATTTTTTCTCTAATATCTCAATCAACTCCTCATCGTTTATTACATTTTGGATACTCGAAATCTTAATAGTTTTGACTGCTTGAGACTTTATATTAGCATAATAAATAGCGCTTATTGTAAACTCTCTTCTAGCTGAATCCAAAAGCAAATCATTGCTTCGATTTATTTTACCTGGATGACGAAAATCCTCATAATCTCATTCTGTGCGTAGGGGAGTAAGCTCATATTTTAAAGTTTCATAGTTTTTTTCTTCACTTTGTATCTTTGTGACTTTGCCACCTTGCAACTTTTTGATCAAAGTTATCGTTCCAAATTTTTCTGTAATAAAATGAGAAAGTCATTTTTTATCAATTTTTTTATAAATCTCTTCCGGCTTACCAGCCATGGTAAAGTCTATGTCAGTTGGATCATTATCAATCCCAAGTAAAAGATTTCTAATAGCTCCACCAACAAGAAAAATATCCTGACCTTGCTTACCGGCAGGCAGGTTCTTAATTTTTTTATTCAGAAAATTGATATGATTATCAAGATTTACTAATTTACTTCGAAACAACATTTTTAAAATTTAAAATTTATTAATTAAAAGAGTTAAACGTATACAAACCCACCGCCTCACATTCGTTCGGCACCTCCCTTAACAGGGAGGAATTTATCGTTATTTAACTTTTGTATGTCCCCCTGTTAAGGGGGAATTAAAGGGGGTTTGTTTACTTTCAATTAAAAACATTCGTAATAATATAAATAATGCCGAGATTTTTTCAAGCAAACAAAAAAAAGGGGAGTTACCCCCAACATTTTATATTTAATTTTATCTTGATAATGCATTCATAAGCCTTTTTGTATAAATAAGGTTTTTTGAAGCTTCTGCAAGTTTCACCTGAGATTGCTGGATCATTTCATTAGCTTTTTTTTGAATCCTTCCCCGGAAAAATTTCACCCACGCATCAACTGATGACCATGCGATTACATCATTATCATTATTTATCTGCGGCCAGTCAAGTAATGAATAAAAAGCACGATTGCCAGGCCTTGTGTCATGAGAAAAGTAAAGAATAGGATTCTGTTTTAAATATATCATCCCCCAAGTTCTTTTTGGATCGATAAATTTTTTATTTTTTAAATCGACCCCCATAGAAACTACGGCATTAAATGGTGAAATATTCGTAAGTGCCTCAAAAGCATCCTTATATATTATCTGCAAAACCTGTGGCCATAGTTTTTCTTCATGATCAACTATGGGCCACTTCAACATTTCTGATTTGAATACAACCCCAACTTCTTTTACATTTTCAAAATCATGATGCGATGGTACCAAGATTAATTTTGATCTTTTTGTTTTCATAAAGTATTATTTGAGTTTTTATTTTTTTAACATATCTATATATCCATTTTATAAATAAAGTCAATGGCCAAAGATCAAGCTTTATAAATAAATTTAGATTATCTAATTTGACAATACGAAAAATATATGTACAATATTGTTATTTATTTTCTGTAATTGGAAGATCATGGCAATGATAAAAGATCAAAAATTTATAAATAATAACAATATTAAACCAAATAAATTATGAAAATTACTAGATTTAAGAAATCTTGCAAACGAAATCATTAATGAAGAATATTTAGAATTATTAAATACTCTTACTCTAAAAAATGTCGGAGACATAAATATGTTTAGAAAAGAAATATTTTCAAAATTAAAAATATTCTTAGCGGAATTTTTAGATATCTCCAAAAATCTCATTGATAATTCCGTATTTAATATAGATAAGCTATCTTCAAGAAACATAAACAAAATGACTTTAGAATTTAGAGTAATATTATTAAGAGACCTTCCTATTATATTCCTATTAAAGCTACAAGAAGATAATCTATACAACAGTCGCACGAAAATTTTAGCAAATATTACAAATATTGATATCCAAAATATTCTAGAAAGTAGTTATAATAAGGTTTTAAATGAATATAAACAAGAAAAAAAAGAAAGAACCAACAAACAACTTTGAACAATATTTCAAAATTAAAATTGAATAAATAGAAATAACTACATGATTTTCTAATTGCTTTTTGAGGCGATATTTTTATATATGCAGCACTATATTTATGGGTGTATAGCTCAGTTGGTAGAGCAGTCCCCTCTTAAGGGAAAGGTCCGGGGTTCGAATCCCCGTGCGCCTAAAGTTATAAAAGAAGAGTTAGATTCTCTTTTTTTTTACTACCAGTTTCTTACAATAAATTTACATTAACTATTAGTTTTTAATTGTTATTTATTAATTGATTTAATGCGCTTTTACGACGAAGTCACAATCACAGTCCAATCTGGTAAATGATGAGATGGACTGGTAACTTGAAGAAGAGAAACAGGAATCCCATACTGATGACCTTCTGGCTGAAATGGATGAAAATGATGATCCATTATTTTGCAGTCGTCCAAAGATATCAACACATTGCTTGAATACAGATACAAAAAAATATTCAAAGCTAAACCAGGAGAACCTGGTAGATCCAAAGAACAATACGGAGCAAATGCCACAGACATTATTTTAAACATTCCTGTTGGAACAATTATCAAAGACAAAAATACCGGTCAGATTCTACATATTTTTTCCAAGGATAAACAATCGCGAATAGTTTTATCCTGATGAGAATGATGAGTTGGAAACATGCATTTCAAAGATTCAGTTAACCAATTTCCAACATTTTGTTTGCTGGGAGAACCATGACATAGTAAACAGATTGTCTTAGAATTACAGCTTCTCGCCGATGTCGCCTTAATCGGGACTCCAAGTGTTGGTAAATCTAGCATCATCAACTGCATTTCAAATACCAAGGCACAAGTTGCCGAATATCCATTTACAACATTGATTCCCAATTTATGATCCGTACAAGAGCAATGACAAACATTTAATGTGATAGATATCCCATGATTAATTTCATGAGCCGCTAAATGAAAGTGACTCGGAAACGCTTTCCTAAGACATATTCTCAAAGCCAGGATTTTCTGCTTAGTGGCTGATGTTTCTAGATATGATAAATGAGCACAAGAAATTCCAAATCTGCTTGATGAAATATTGATTTACATCCAAGATAAATTTGGCAAAAAAGATTTAAAGATAGATTTAGATGAGCAGAATGGAATGATAAATTTAACCGCCCAAAAAGATAAAAATATTATTCTTGAGAAAAAAATATTAATTCTGATCAATAAATACGATTTACTCAACGACCAAGAAATTTTAACTGAATACCAAAATACACTTATCCAAGATATATTATGATTTCTCAAAAAACAAAAAATCTGAAAAAAAATTACCGCTAAATTACTTTCCAAAAATATTTTTACTGTCTCAGCAGCTACTCATTATGGCATCGCGGACCGATTAAAACATTTGATTTTAATTTTGGAAAATACACATGCCGAAGAAATTCCAAACGAAGAAGATATGAAGGTTTCTAATCCAGTCACACCTCAAGATATGATCATAGAAATAACTAAACAAGATAAAAAATTTCTTATCGACGAATGATATCTAGATGAAGCTAATTCCAAATTTTGCAAAATACGACAAGTAAGCGATCCTGAAATTTGTAAATTAGTTTGGATGTTACCACGATGAAATGACGAAGCAGAAAACCGATTTTGGACTGTCTTAGAAAATAGGGGATATATGCATTTGTTACAAAAAGCATGAGTGGCCAAATGAGATGTTCTCAAAATTATAAGCTATTATGATGGTAAAGAGCCAAGATACATACTATTTTAAAGAAATAGAAACGTATTGACTACGTCTAAAAAATAATTATTATAAGCAACAATAAAAATTTCAGACATCACAAAAAAATAAATAATAATAAAAATAAAAGTCAGATCGACAATTTTTATTATTTATAAAAATACGATGAGCAAAAAGTCGTTAGAACAAGAATATGATGAATTAGGTTTAAAATGAAAAGAATGATTAGAACAATTAATAAAGAGACAAAAAATATTATGGGATTGCATAAAATTTTTAGGAGTAACAATAAACTCTAAAGACACATCAGATTGCTCACATTTGCGACCATGACAAATAGAATATATCCAAAAAGTCATTGAAAAGAATTTCAAATGGAGTGAGATAAAATGAATGAGATTACTAATAGAAAAAGAACAAAAGGAATTGATACAAAATTTAAAACTTAAAAGAGATCAAAACTAATGTTTACAATACTAGCTATATCAGATTCAGATAAACATTTCAGTTCGGCAATAAGCGAATATGAGAAAAGACTTTGAAAATCAATGACAATAGAAAATATTAGGCCTTGTAAAAATTGAGATATCCAAAAAATAATTTCTGCGGACACAGAGAAAATTATTTCATTTTTACAAAAAAAACATTCAGATTACTACAAAATATTACTTTCTAAAACATGAAAATTCTATAGCACCGCACAGCTTTCCAACGTTATAAAAAACAAAAATATCCTATTTGTTATTTGATGACCATATGGTTTAGACGAAGAAAAACTAACACCATTCGTTAACGAAAAAATTTCTTTTTGAGCTATTACACTGCCACATTGATTAGCCAAATTAAATTTATTGGAACAGATTTACAGAATTACCACAATTTGGCAGAATAAAAATTATCATTATTAAATTTCTTTCAACAATTCTGTAATTATACTATTGTAAACATCCATTCATTTGTCTGTTAATTTAATTTTTTTTCAATCAATTTTCAGAAATCAATTTTTTTCGTAATCAGCAATTTGCTCTTCATAATTAGGGATTAGAACATTTTTAAATTCATTTAAATTTTGAATTCATTCATTGGTTCTCATTCTGAGGAAAAATTTTTCAATCAAAAAATCTTTCTCAGTCAGTTTTATAATTTTACTTTTATCGTTTCGATTTCATTTAATATATTCATCAATACTGTCCGTATTTGTCCAACGTAAAGATTGTCACCCTGAACAAAGTGAAGGGTATAAATTTATATTCTTCAGCTTCGCTTCAGAATGACAATTAATAAAAGAAGAGGCCGAGACTCCAATACCAATATAATTTTCCATATTTCGATAGACCATATTATGAATACTATTTTTGCCAAGTTTAGCAAAATTAGATAATTCATATCTTTGATATCATGCGTCTAGAACCATTCCTTTCAATATTTCAAACTCTTCATAAATCTCATCATCATTTCAGTAGAAGATTACAGATGATTTTTTAGCAGATGATAACAGATGATTTTTTCACTTTTCGTAACTCGTAACACGTCACGCTTCACTTTTTATTCATTCCAGTGTATAAATTGAGAAACTATCAGCCATTCAACTTTCAGCAAAATTTTTGAAAAAATTTAATCTGACATCATCCCATAGTTTTTTATTACCATTTTTTTCTACATTGAATTTCCCGAAAGCTATGAAGTCAAAATTAAAAATATTATTTTCCTGCTTTATCTCTCTCAGTCATCTAAGGAAATCAGCCACTCCAGCGAAAGTGTAAGGCCTGCCAACATCAGACAAAACATTGTTATCCAAACTTTGGATTCCTCGACTAAATCTAACTCTAGAAAATTTATCATATTTTTTACTAATAGTTTTGACGAAGTGAAAAATTTCGTCTTCTGGATATGGATTCAATTCAATACTTAGTTCCACCAAATTTTCTAAATTTCGAATCTGATTTATTTCTTCTATTATTTTGATAATATTCTCTGCTCCAATTTTACTCGGAGTTCCACCACCAAAATAAATTGATTTAATCTCTTCGTTAGGGAAAATCTCAGAATAATGCTGTATCTCTTTGCAAACCTGATCGACATAATTGTTTATAATTAGTTGGCTACCTTGCCTACCGGCAGGCAGGTTGGGAATTGAATTTATAGGAATGCTGTTGAATGAACAATAGATACATTTATTTGCACAGAAAGGAATATGAATATACAAACTTAGCACGATTTAAGAATTTATAATTTAAAATTTATAATTTAGGAATTTAAACAATAAAAAAAATAGGTAAGAAATCCACCTAATTTGTGGTTTGGAATTTGGAACATATTTACAGACAAACACAGACACATCAAGAACTTATTAGAAAGGAAGATCATCTGTTTTTTCAATATTATTTTTAACAGGATAGCCAGGGGAAGAACTTTCATCTATATCAATTTCTATACCTCTAATTTCGCGAAACCATTCTAGAAAAGACATCTTTATAAATTCATTTCAATCTTTACCGAGTTCTTCGAAAGATATAATCTCTCCAGTAGTTGTGTCTATTATTTTTTCATCTTCAAATGAAACTTTAATGTCCATTTCTAATAATTCATCTGGAAATTCATTCAATTCACACAAATCAATACTACCTTCAGTATCAATACAACATTTATCCAGAATTGCACTAAGTTTTTGAATTTTTTTTTCATCAGGAGAAGGCGTTATCACTTGGATATTAGTATATGGAAAGTTTTCTTTTGGTTCTACATCATGCGTAATTTTTAGAACTTTTGGTGGTTCATCTATCCACTTTCTAATAGCTTGTATCCATTGACCCTCTTCTAAATTGAAAATACTGGATAAGTGTAGCGGTTCATTACTTCCATTATTGTCAATCCTCCGTCATATAGATTCTAAATTTTTTATTATGAATAGTCATTCAATCGGTGAATCAATAAGTAGTATTTCTAACTTATCCATATATTCAGCATATTTTTTTCTTTCATCAATTCGACGTAGTATTTCATTTCTCCATTCGTTTGGACGTAAGTTAAAAAGAAATTCTTTTTGATAACATACTCATGTTGGTACATAAACTATCATTCAAGTATTTCTATATTTTGTGCCGTATTCTATCTCAGGTATTTTCTGTTCCTCGAGAAATTTTTTGAGTCTCATAGTTAATCTTCATTTCCGTTCTCTTATTGCTCTAATATTTTTGTCTCCATCACCCTTACACAAATTCCGAATAATGTGTTTAGGTGAGGATTTACCAAACGATTTGCAAAGTTCATTCAGTGCATCTTTTAACCAAGTGAGATTATATGGGGGAATCTCTTGATTTATCTTTTCAAAAGTTTTTTGTATTAAGTCTTTACCATATAATCATATCATAAATTTTATTGCTATTTGATCATTTTCTATGTGGATATAAGGCAATCACTCGCTTTGTTTGGGTATAAGAAAAGAATCATCAGATAAACCTAACTCTTCTTTCTTAGCTTTTATTGATCATTTTTTTGTCACAGGTTTGTCTGTCTTTAGTTTTCAAGGAGGGCAGTATCAGTTTTTCAAACACATTGATAATTCATTTTCTCGAATTTTAAATTTTTGAAATTCTGGACTTCAACATACGATTTTACCTACGAAATTGTCTATTTCAGATTTTTGAAATTTAGTAAATGTTTCGGCCAAGTCAAGTTTTCACCATTTAAAACACAGTGGTACATTTTCTCAATCTTGAGGGTAACAATTAAGAATTTCAAAAACTAGAGAAACTGATTTAGCATAGGGGAATTTTGCTTCAAAATATGATATTATATTATTCTTAACGGTAAAATATTCTTCATATTCGCTATCATTATTTAAAATTCATAATATTATTTTTTCAAATTTATCTCAGAGATTTTTTCTTGATCGTGTTTCATTTAATCAGACCTTATCAAAAACCAATCATAAATGCTCGGTAATTCATTCTTTCATTTTTGCTACAGGAAAATTTTCCTCATTTCCCAATGGCGGATCAAAAAGCCCCTGCAATTCGATTTTCCCTTTCTTATTTGCCATATAATACAAAAGGCAATAAAATAGTTGACAGTAATGCTTTTATAAAAATTAGCTTGAAAAAATCAAGCGAGTTTTAGTCTGTAAGCTATATTTAGATATAAATCATATCTAGTCATTGCGAGCAAAGCGAAGCAATCTTAGTTGATTTTTCTAGATTGCTTCGTCGTTTCACTTCTCGCAATGACAATAAAATTTAATAATTATTAGTTGTTAGTTGTTAGTTAATCTAGTTATAGTAAGTCCTTTAGAATCCTCAAATTTTCACATTTTAGATCAGATTTTATCTTTTTTGCATTTTTCTTTGTATTCATAAACTTTATATTGTCTCATTTCTATCGATTCATCTGAGCTTATCCCTGGTCAACCAATACAACCTCCCTCACAAAATAGAATATCTAGAAATTTAATATTAGGATTTTCTTTGAACTTCTTGATTCATTCATCAATATTTTTTGGACCATCAACGACAAGAATATTCTCTTTATTCAATATTCATCTAACATGCAGAGTGTCTGCTACTCATCAAGCTAGTGGGTAAACTTTGGTATAATCATTATAAAATTTATCAAAATCTGGATTTCCATCCACAGTGATATTCAATTCGTAATTTTCTATATAAGGAATTTTATTCTCTTCATATCGGTTTAAAATTTCCTTCAGTTCTTTGAAAGTAATCGCATAATCAACTCCATTTTCTTTTGCTTCTATTTTTTTCATAAGACATGGTCAGACGAAAATAGTTTTATATTCTTCGCCATTTTTCCCGCCTTGCGGGACTCCTTCGCTTTGCTCATACGCCTTCTTTACAAACCTATTCATAATTACCATCGGAGAGGCGACATTAATAATATTTTCTTTTAACTCAGGATATTTTGTTTCAATCATTTTTGCAATTGTTGGACAATTTGGACAAATAAATTGCTTCTCAGGATTCGATTTCAATATTTTTTCATATTCCAAATTTATCAACTTAGCAGCATAAGTTAGTTCTACAATCTTTCCAAATCAGATTTTTTTTAATTCCAAAATTATCCCAGGATATTGGAAATCAACTGGGAAACTAGGTGCAAGAAGACAGACCGTCTTTTGCGTTTTCAAAACATCAATAATATTTTGTAACTCTGGATTCATGATTTGATACAGACAATAAACGTAATTAATTATATTTTTTATTGCTTATTTGTCAAAATCCTATTCCTTTCTGTAATTATTAGCTTCGCAGAGTCACTTTTGGCATTGCCCCAAAAGTAACCAAAAAGTCTAGTTCTTACAAGCCTCGCCATACTATATAGTTTGTTTTTTAAGAATGTACCCAGCTCGAACAATATGTAAGAACCAAATCGTTGACTATTTTTTATAGGAAAGACAACAAAAACTAATTCTTTCGTAATCAGTGGAGATTACAATATTCTCTAGCGATCAATCATTCATGATATTTGATCGGAAAAAATACTTCAGGTTTCATTCATGGTTTCAAGTACTCGACATAAACTTTCTCGCCATCGATTATTTCTATCCACTCAATATAATGCGACTCTTCCATCGGATGCGGGACTGATCCAACTTTCACAAGGATCCCATCATCAGTTTTTTCAATCACTGGCACATGTTTTTCTAGTGATGCATCAACTGTTCATTCATTGATTTCATTCATCGGTTGTCCACAACAAACCAAAGGTCATCATCAAATATGATTTAAACGAATTATATTACCACAAACGTTACATTTGTAAATTTGATCTCTTTTCATGGCATTTTTTTTAAAAACTAAAACTTAACTATTTTTAGATTATTCATTTTCTAATGCAATCAAAAATATTTGAAATAATTACAACAATATATATTATAAATCAAAATTTTATCTACTAAAATTTCTCAAATGAAGAAAAAATTTCTAATCAGACTTTTGATAGCTGTTATTTTGTGAATTTGATTCTGATTTGTTTGTACTCGATTAGCCAGCTCATCCAATCCAGACATTCGATGAACACCACTTATGCGAAGTATTTTATTCAATCGTTTCTTAATCGGTATGATCGTTGGACTTCTAGGCGTTTATACAGTACATCCAATCTTATGATTCAAAGTTTTCCCTTTACGTGGATTAATATTTGGTGCCATTATTTCTATAGATATCGCAATAGGAAATTTCATGTCACCAGGGGATAGGGCACAACAAATTAAGATTTTCCGAATGACAATATTAGCTTGAGCAATTTATGGACTTATAATTGATCTCGTAGCAACTCGACTTGGCTGACAAGGGACAAAATTACTTCACGAGAAAAATAAATAGAGCTTAGTCTTAATCAAATCCACCCCAACCCTCCTTTTTCAAGGAGGGAGTAGTTTATTTTACTATTCTTCATTTGATGAATAATTATATTCAATACAATTCTTCCAATAAACAGCGAGCAAGAGAAAACAGAAAAAATCAAACCGAATCAGAAAAAATAATTTGGAATGTTTTAAGAAAGAAACAAACGTGATATTTGTTTCTTAGACAAAAAATGATAGGTTCATTTATTTTAGATTTTTACTGTTCCAAGTTGTTGTTAGATATAGAAATAGATTGAGAAATCCATGATTATAAATTGAATTATGATATTATAAGAGATGAGAAGATATTAGATAATGGAATAAAAATCATCAGATATAAAAATGAAGATGTTTTTAAAAATATTGATTGAGTTTACAAAGATTTAATAGAAGAAATTAAAATAAGAGAAAAGGAACTTAATTTGTAAAATCAGCATCCTATCTCCCTTGATAAAGGGAGATTTAGAGGGATTTGTTCAAAAAGAGAGCGAGCAATCGCTCTTTTTGTATCTTAAAAATTTGACAAATATATTTTCCGGGATATAATATAATCATATTTACTTATTTATTTATTTATAATCATGATATTAAAAGAAATTCAAGATCTTTGGTCAACATCAGATAAAACTAAAGAAGATCGAGCCTGGATAAATGAACGAAATTTTTTTAAATCAAAAAATTTAAATGAAAGTTGTGTTAAAACCAAACAAAATCTTTTGCTTGATTTTAATCCATCAAAGGAAGAAAAATTAGCTTTTTTGAAGAAATTTAAAAAAAATTCCCACACTACTTGGATGGACACATGATGAGAGGTTGGTATGAAAATAATAGATGATCTTACTAAAGGTCCAGAAGGGTTAGACATAAACCTTTTTAAGAAACTTTTACAAGATGGTTATGAACAGATGTTGTATGCAAATCTCAATTCAGCTAAAAGAATTGCTGAATTTGCAAAACAGAAATGAATAAATGTAAAAACTACTCTAAAACTATTACAAAAAGTTTATGAATCACATTTGTCAGGAGGATCTATTCATAGCGGAATAGAACCATTTGCTAAAGAATTAGAAATGAAATTAAAACCAACTAAAAAAGCATTGCAAAAAGGTTACAATGGTGAATTAGAAGATAATTATTTAGAATCAATGATAGAAATATATGAATTTGCTAAAAAGTTAGAAATAAAATTACATACATCTAAAAAACAATTGCAAAAAATGTATGATGAATATATGCAATGGGCATCTTCTAATTATCAAAAGAAAGAAGTTAATGATATCCGACTTACTAAAGCAGAAAAAACAGCTGAATTTGCTAAGAAACTAGATATAAAATTAAATATCGCTGATAAAAAATTAGTAGCATAAATATTATACCTTACACAATATATTCAATCTGATCTCCAATTTTCAAATTATACCGAACCGCTTTCGAAATCTGCAATCATTTCACTTCGTTTATGCTTCCAGTTTCTCAAGTTGTCGGTATAACTCAATCATCCAAAAAAATTATGTTTCACTGATTTTTTTGGCGGTTGGGTATATTTTTTTTATCGATAATTTTTTTCATATCTATTTTATCATAACTATCAATCTCGGGTGCATTTAACCATGGTCTGACAAATAGTTTATAGTTTATAGTTGATGGTTTATAGTTAGAGGTTTCAAAATCCATAATAAATCAGGTTTCCTTTTCTCATTTTCTTAATTTTTGTTTTCTTTCAAATAATTCGTCGACTAACTTTTTTACTTCGTTAAATCTTTTTCTAATTGTTTTCGCAGGAATTTTATTACTTAATTTACTTGCGGTTGAAAATTTCTCATCGTGATATTCGAACAGAGCGATATTATCAAACCATCCTTCCTTGATAAATCTTTTCAACTCCTCAAAATCTTTTTTACTTTCTCAAGGAAATCAAATTATAGAATTCGTCCTGATAAATTTACTTTTAAAATTCTTGGAAATAAAATTCAATATCTCATAGATTTTTTTCTTATCATAAAACCTTCCCATTCTTTTTAGTACATCAGAACTGATATGCTGAAGTGGTATATCGAAGTAGGGAATAAACTTTCTCATTCATTTCAAATCCTTCAATCATTTCAAAGTCAATAAATCTGGATAAAGATACAAAAGTCTAAATTTAAAATCAGCTTTTATTTTTTCCATTTTTTTTAATAATTCCAACAACATTCATTTCCCATAGATATCAGTTCCATAACTACTAGTGTCTTGGGCAATCAAAATAATCTCTTTGATCCCAGCTTTGATCATATTTTTAACTTCATCGATAATTTTTTCCATTGGCATAGATTTTTGCTTTCACCTAATTTTTGGAATAATGCAGAAAGTGCAGTTGTTGTCACATCATTCAGCGATTTTGAGATATTCAAATTTATATTCTGCATTTGTATAAACTCTCGGTCATTTGGTAAATCTAAAATCAGAAAATGTCTGGGAATTATATCATTTGATCAGATTATTAATTGTTACTTTTTCAAAATCATTTCGAGAAATTTTATTTATTTTATTGTCATTCTGAACGCAGTGAAGAATATATCCTTCGTTCCACTCAGGATGACTATTTTTTTTAATTAAATTTTCATAATATTGCAATCCGCACCCCAACAAATAAACTTTTTTTCATTTCTTCAGAAGATTATTCATTACTTTCAACATTTCTTCCCTTCAACTGGAAATAAATCCGCAAGTATTTAGAAACACGATTTTCGCAGCTTTATCATATGGATCTGTGAAATAATTTACTTCGTAATTCGGATTATTTTTTCCCATATCAAAAATTCTTCACATAAGAAATTGAGTATCAACAAGATTTTTGTTGCATCCAAGATTGATAAATGAGAAATTGAAAATCTGCTTCATATTTAATTTATTTCTAATAGCTAAGGACTAAAGACTAAAGACTAACAACTAAATTATTCTCCACCAAATACTTCTTCCACACCATCTTTTAAACTATAACCACTCATAAATTCTTTCAGATGTGGTTTTTTTTCTAACAAAACTTCCAAACTTTTTTCTAATACATCGTAATCTCAAGATTTTGGATAAACATAACTAATCGGATCCAAAAGCCCAGTCGGCCTTATGATTTGTTGTACGATTTTATCAGATAATTTTAGCTCATATTCCCCGGGAGTAGCAGACATAAAAATAGATTTTGCATCAAGATGTTTTTTAAACAAATCCCCTGGCTTTCAGCCATCCCCTTGATAAAGGGGAACAAAACCTAAATTATTTTTCGATTTTTTGTGACCTCATAAAGTATTCTCTAAATATTCATAAGTTGTCCCTAATGTCTTTTTATCTTCTTTAATTCATAATTCATAATTCTCAATTCCTAATTTCTTTTTAAAAGTATATTCCTCTTTTTTTAAATTATCACGCCATCAAAGTTTTGATTCCAATTCTTGAAAATTAAGCGGCCTATGATCAACTGCTGACGGAAGCCTAAATCCATATTTTATCAGATTCATTTTTCTTGATCTATCTCATCATGGCATCGCTCTAAGCTGTGGAATAGTCATATGCGATTCGTCGATTATTAACAAAAAATCATCAGGAAAATAATCGAAAATTGTGTTTGGTGGTTCGCCAGGTAATCTCTGATCAAAATATAATGAATAATTTTCTATCCCATTTACAAAACCATTTTCCTTTATCATTCTGATATCATATTCCACTCTTTTTTTTATCCTTTCTGCCTCTACCAGCATTCATAATTTTTCAAATTCTTTGACTCTGAGCTGTTTCTCGGTATTCATTTTATCAAGGATTTGTTCCAAATCTGAGACATCCTGAAGAAACTGAGTTGCTGGCCAGATTGTTATTTTATCCTTTTTGCCTGCGAATTCATAACTTGTGGAATCTCTAAGTTCTATCAAATCCAATTTTTCTTCATTGAAATGCAGTCTATAAATAAATTTTTCCGTACTTGAAAAAATATCCACTACGTCTCATTTGAATTGAAACATGCCATGTTCTATTTTCGATAATATTGGTTTATATTGCATATGCAAAAGCTGCCTTTTGAGTCAACGAAAATCATATTCTTTGCCGACCTCCATTTGCAAACAATTTTCTTGGAAAAATCTTTTCTGTCCCAAACCATAAAGCGATGATGCTGATGCAACCACAATTACATCTTTTCTACTCAGAAGAGAAGCCATGGTAGCAAGCCTGTACATTTCTATTTCTTGATTGATGGTTGCCTCTTTCTCGATATAAAGTCATTGAGCCGGCAAATAGCTTTCCGGTTGATAATAATCAAAATATGAAACGAAATAATGTACTGCGTTATTCGGAAAAAAAGATTTGAACTCCGTAGCAAGTTGAGCTGCCAAAGTTTTATTATGAGAAATTATCAAGGTCGGTTTCTGAATGTGTTGAATCATATTTGCCATCGTAAAAGTCTTACCTGTTCAAGTAGCTCCAAGTAATGTCGCTTTATTTTTTCAACTTCCAAAAAGTTTTTTAATCTGATCAATGGCCTGTGGTTGGTCTCCAGCAGGGGAATAATTGGATTTTAAATCAAACATAAAGAAAGGGGATAGATTAAATAGTGTAATAGGTTTATAGTAAAAAACTCCCTTAATTACAACAAAAAATCTGATTAATTTTAAAATAAAATACACTTGACATTTAACAGGAAATATGTATAGAATAGATATCAAAAACAAAAAAATCAAAAAAAATTTAAATAAATTAATTATATGGCACACAAATTTAAATTCAATTTCATTGATCATAGCAACAGAGTAAGACCGATGAAGCCAATTAAACATCGTTCAATTGAACTTAAAGGCCATCCAGTACAAAAAGTAGTGTTAGTGCAGGAGATGCCAATTGAAGAAGAAATTGTCCCAATTATTCCTCCCCAAGCCGTTATGGTATGCTCCAGTTCTGATTTTGATTCTACTTTTTCTGCCCAAACGAAGGCATTTATCAATGAACTGATCGAGATAAATAATATGCCTTGTCGTCCCCATGTTGATGATATCAGAAAGCAGGTAGGGGGATTATTCCATAGTTTTTCAACTCATGGATCAAAAAGCTGGAGATTCGCAGTTGCATAATCCTTTGTCCAATATTTATATTCTCATACGATCCCGGGCATTCCGGGTTTTTTTTATAAATCCCTAAGTATTGACATTCGCTATAAAATCATTATAAGTTAAAATAATAAATAAAAACAAAATTTGTATATATGAAAACATATTGTAGAACATTTTCGATGCCTTCTATGAAGGAAACAAAAAAAATTATTTCCTCATGGATAATAAACAACTTAATCCCATGGTTGTCAAAATGGGGATCAATTGTATTAGTCATGGCCGCTTTCATATTTTTATCCGGGCTTATAGGAAACTGGTTAAAAAATCAATGGTGGATATTATTTATTTTAGATTTACTGTTCTTCCTCTTGTTTTGGTTGTTTCTAAAAAAATCAATCCCCATAAGAAAAAGAAATTATTACAAAAAAATAGGAAAATTAACCATCATTCTTACCCTAATTATTTTTTTTATCTTGTTAGTTACATTAGGATTAAGTATGGTAAAGGATCCAATATTTATCCTAAACGTGGTAATAGTTTTCCTGGGGTTTATAATAATTATGGGAATTATATTCCACTCTAAGAAATAAAATATTTCTATTCGCTAAAACATTTCGCCGGTTTATAAACCGGTTTTTTTTTGACTTTAGATTACTAATTATTATAAAACAAATTCAAAAAAAACAAAAACAAAATTTTATGAAGAAAAAAAATGAACAAAGGAAACAAAGAAGACGGATCCATGGTACCAATCATGATGAAACAAAAAACGTCGAACTGGTGTTTAGTACAAAAGACATTCCTAATGTTGTAACTATCAAACAAGTTGAAAATGTCACCCCCACTAAACGGCCTGTAGACAAAAATAGAGGCCAGATTAAAGACATGTTTAATGAATTTGGTCGGGGCGGTTACGCCATTCGCTACATTTAGAATTCTTTATTAACTCTTAATAAAATTCCGTTTGTTATTTATGAACGGAATTTTATCTTAACAAAAAATCCCGACATCAATCAGGCTTGTCTACCGATAGGCAGGATTTTTCTATTTTTTTTACTTTATTTTTATTAGACGCATGCAATGCGTCTCTACTTTATTCCTTTGAAACTTTGAAACTTTTGTAGCTTTGAAACTCTATTTATATTTTTCTTTCAACTTCTTAATTGTTTCTGCTTTTTTCTTTTTTCTTTCTTCTTCTTTTTCAGCCTTGATCTGGTCTCTTGTTTTCTTCGGCTTTTCTTCTTTCTCTGTGCTTTCATCACTATGCTTCTCTTCAGATTTTTTAATTTTTTTATCTTCTTCAGGATCTTGCTGGATATCTATACCAACTTCCTTCTTCAATTCCTTGTATAGGAATGGCACATTAAAATGCCCAATACTAGTCAGCTTTTTTTTCAATTTAAATAAATGAGATTCGATTTCCAATCCATAAATTTCTTTGATCGCTGTCACGATATCATTTTCATCAACTTTAGCATAGAGAGTCTTGTCCTTATTAGCCTTTCTGATGATTTTCACTCCACCATCTTGCTGTATTTTCATAAATAATTCATCCAATCCTTGAGCTTTCTTTGCTCTATCATGTTCCCCGGCGATGATTTTTTGTGAGAATTTGTTTTTGTTACTTGCATCAGCAAGTACAGCGATATTTTTTGGCAAAAGAATATTCCTAGCAAAAATTGGTCTAACTCTTACAACCTCAAATTTTTCCCCCAAATGTTTATCACTAGCGAGCAATATCACTTCTATCGTTTTGTTCTCGAGTTTTCTTCTTGGCATTATCAAAAATTAATAATTTAAAAAAAAATAACAATTCGGTATGACAATCATCACATATAAGCATTTCCCTATTAATTTCAAATGAAAAAACAAAAATCTGATCATATTTCAACGATCTTGCCCATTTGCTAAAGATTTAAAAACACTTGACTTTTATCTAGAATTCATTAGAGTATTTTTCTAAACTAACTTGTTAATAAAAACAAAAACAAAAAATAAAAAAGATGAAAAATTTATTTATTATGCTGATGTTATCAGCACTTGCAGTGTCATTAAGTAACTGCAAAAAAGACGATGCACAAGCTCCAAAAGGTCCTGAAGTAATCATTGGGACGTCGGCTGCCCAGGTACTAATAGCCCAAAAGGAGACGATAAAAAACGTCATGATAGATAATCCCAGGGCTGATCCCAAAATATTGGCCTATGCTGCTACTAATGCTTTCATTGCAGCTTTCAGGAACGGATTATTTATAAACTGGAACCAAGGTGATCTAATAACGGCACGTAAGGTTGCCATGAGAATGGGCTTCGATAGTATCCAGGAAATCCCAAGAACTATCAAAATTTCGGACACATTGATAGAAATGTCAAAAAAAATTATCGCTAAAATCCAAGGCGATACCAGTGTCCATATGCCTCCAGCTTCCTTTGCAGATTCGTTGGAAATCAACATAGAAACCATGTGCAAGGAGCTTGTATTAGGAGTATTTGTTTTGGATCAAAGCTATATTGATGGAATGCTTATAAATAATGTAGATAAATATTTTTTCTACTTCTATTTATATTTCTATGAGTATGCAACTCCCGATAGTATAAAAAAACTATCTGCTCTTGATCTACTCATTGATCTTATAGCAAACCATCCTGAGAAACTTCAGAACCAGAATACACATTAAATTTATTAAATTTGTTCTATAAGACGGACCTGCGGATATCCCCGCTCCGTTTTTTTTTATTTTCTGTTTTTTTCATTACCGATACTTAGCTAGAACACCATCACACCGTTGTTTATTCTTTCATCATTTTGTCATTGCCAAAAATAGCTTCGCAGACATACTTTTTATCATTGCCATAAAAAGTATGCAAAAAAGTCTAGTTCTTACAAGCCTCGCTATATTGTATTGTTTGCTTTTTGAGAATGTACCCAGCTCGAACAATTTGTAAGAACCAAATCATTGACTACAAAAAAGTTTTTTTGATTTAGTATATTTTCAAAAATTAATCCTTGAAAAATATATTCCCTTTTGTAGATTTATAATAGTATTTTTATTTTAAAATATTTTCTCATGAAAAATAATAAAAAAAACAGATCAAATCGATATATTTTTCTTCTAATAATTCTGATCTTGGTATTATTCTTTGGACATCGCAAAACTTCCCCAACGAACGAAATTTGTTACAAAACAAATTGTTTCCATATTCAGATCGCTAAAGATGAGAAATCTAGAGAAAAATGATTGATGTTTCTCCCTAGCCTAGCACCAGAAAGTTGAATGCTATTTATATTCCCACAGGAATGAATTTACGATTTCCGAATGAAAAATACATTAATCCCTCTTGATATGATACGGCTTGACTGAAATTTGAAAGTTGTCGGAATAGTCGAGGCCTTACCTTGTAAATCAGATCCATGTAAACTTTATTCATCAGTGAAAAAATCGAAATACGTACTTGAAATCAATAAATGAATAAGCTCTAAAATCTGATTAAAAATTGGCGATACATTTAAACTCAAAGAATAATCAGACTTTATTTAATTTCATAAGAAACATTAACTGTTACAGTTACTTCTGTTTGCCCAGGAGATAAATCCGCTGTGTTCATGGTTGTATCTCATGCTCATTTTGCATTTTCTGCCATAGCATACATTGGTGTTGGAACATAATTAATTTCATTATTTGTTATCATTACTGGTTTGCCCAAAGTCATTCAGGAAAATTTTGCCAATTGCTCGGCTTTTGTCTTAGCATCATTTAATGCTTTCTCACGAGCATCGGCCATCGCTTTATTTTTATCTTTCAAATTAAAATAAGTGTTGTCTACATTTACTCCACCAATCCCGGCTATTTTGTCTATCACATCTCATCATTTAGTCGCGAAATTTTCTCAAGCTACCTCTATACTAAGACTTTGTTGTGATCTATATCCAAGAAGTTTTCTTTGATTATTACTTCGATCATATTCAGGATAAACATTAACATTAATTGTTTTGAGATTCTCTTTTGCTATTTCTAGGTTTTTCAAAATCTCTTTAATTTTAGCTATTTTTGTGTTTGCCTGTGCTTGTGCTTCTTGAGTTGTCTTAGCAAGCTCAGAGACAGAAATGTTGATTATCAATGTATCGGGTACAACATATGCTTTACCTTCTCATACCACACTAATCGTATTAGTTATTCCCATAGAAGTTTGCTGATTGTCTTTATTGGATTGGATCATTTCATTTCATACATAAAGTAATGTTCATGCAAGAATAATAGATGCTCCTAGCAAGAATGATCCATTTATCAGTAATTTGTTTTTCATCTGTTTTATTTTAAAAAATATAAAATCTGACTATTTATAAATTTTTTCCCAATAAAAGCCATTAAAAATTTTCCTACAGAAAAAAACACCACGAGGGTGTCTTTTTTAATAAACTAAAGTTTATTTGATTTTTATACAATTTCTTCATCCTCTTCAACTTCTTCAGGTTCTTCTGTCTCATCTTTTTCTTCAGGGATAACAGCATCTCCTTCATCAGTTTCTTCTTCAATTTCATCATTTTCGTCATTTCCTTCAGTATCAGGTGCCTCTTTGTCTTCAGCGTCATCTTTTTCTTCAGGGACAACAACATCTCCGTCATCAGTTTCATCTTCAACTTCTTCATTTTCATCATTTCCTTCAGTATCAGGTTCCTCTTTGTCTTCAGCGTCATCTTTTTCTTCAGGGACAACAACATCTCCGTCATCAGTTTCTATACTAATGATGTTTGCTAGATCTAATAAATCTTTTATAGACATTTTGTAATTAGTAACAATATAAAATAAATTTTACATTAAGTAAAATTGGAGGGCTTATAATTAAATTCTAATACAAATCAAGTAAAAAACACTTTTTTGATAACCTTTGCCTATCAGGCTAAATAAGGTAAATCTTGGGGTTTGATCTTTCACATTAACAATAATTCTCTATTCCCTCAGTCCTCAAGCCACTTTCAAACCACTCCAAATCATTCCAAAAATATCTTATTTCTTATATAATTGTTTCAAATCTTTTTTACTCCAGTATCTTGAATTCATTGCTTTATTCTCGATATTGCGTTGAAAATAGCTCTACCTGTCCTCGAGAATTCGGGATCATTTTTCATTAATTTAATACTTTTTATATGTTCACTTATCTGACTGAAAGATTTTCAATTACTATAATTTAACAAAAGATATTTTTCATAAATTCATTTCTGCTCAAAAGCCGGATAAAAATTTCTTTTATATTTCCATACTTCATGTATTGCCAATCCTTCTTCGTATTTAATATAATCAGCTGTCCCATATGTCAGGATCTTCCATCAGCTTTTTTTACCATTAGCGAATCTAGTATAATGAACGTCTATTTCATGAATCATATTCGCCATCAATTCATGTTCTCTGGTTTGAAAATTTTTAGAAAAGATCAAATTACATTTTTTTTCTGAGAAAGTTATCAAGAATCTCGTATTAGCAAACGGAACCACTTTTATTTCAATATCGTTTATTCATTTCCTTCCGATATAATCTTTTACATAATTCAAAACTTCTTCGTGATTTAAAAACTTTCATCGCACTTTTGAGTCAGGATCTTTATAAGTTTGAATAATATGTTCAGATTTTTTTAATAAATTTTCATCAAATTCACCAAACAATATTTTATTTCGGCGACTTATTTCATTCCGGTCTTGTTTGATATAAGATTTTAAAAGTTCAGCTTTATTTAAGTCTTCTTGGGTCTTTTCCTCCAAAAATTTAGCGATAAAATTTTGATATTTCCTCCCATCAAAATATTCTTTTTTTATATATTTTAATCTGTCTATTATTTTCGATATTATTTGTTCTTGCGGAAATTCATAAACAAATTGCGGATCATAATTACCGTTCTTTCATACAAAAATGTCGCATTCTTCCTCTAAATTCACAGGACTCAAAAATTTTTGCAAATTTATTTTCTTTGCAATATTTATAAGTTCATCATCTATTTTTTTCAAAATAATTTCCTCCTCGGATATCTGCATATTTCGTACTTTATTAAAAACCATACCGAATCGCTTTCGAAATATGAAATCACTTCACTTCATTCGTGCTTTCAGTTTCTCAAGTCGTCGGTATAACTCAATCATCCAAAAAAATTACGTTTCACTTATTTTTTTGGCGGTTGAGAATAAATTATAATATTTCAATTGAATTTGGCAAGGGAAAGTTTAAAAACTTTTCAATATTTATAAAACTTTAAAACCATGAAATTTTTTGTCTATAATACACTTACTCGTTCCAAAGAAGAATTCATCCCTTTAATGAACGATCCAAATTACAAATGACCCAAAAAAGATTTTGTCGGCATCTATTCTTGTTGACCTACAGTTTATTCCATGCCACATTTTTGAAATCTAAGATCATGATTTGTTGCAGACTTAATTAGGAATACTTTTAAATATATTTTATGATACAAAACAATTTTTGTTTCAAATTTTACAGATGTATGACATTTGGTATGAGATTGAGATATCTGAGAAGATAAAATGGAAAAATGATCAAGATTAGAATGATTATCTGTCCGAGATGTGGCCAAAAAATATGAAAATATATTCAGAGATTTTTTTAAATGATTAAATATAGCTGATTTTGATTATATGCCTAGAGCAACAGAAAGTATCCAAGATCAGATAGTATTTATCCAGAAACTTGAAGAAAAGGGTTACACTTATACTATTCCAGAAGATGGAATATATATGGATACATCCAAAATACTAGATTATGGAAAATTACTTTGACCAAATTATAAAAAAGCTTTAGCCTGAATCCAAGCAGGTGAGAGGATAGATATGTGATGAAAAAAGAATCCCACAGATTTCGCTTTGTGGAAATTTTCACCTACAAACGAAAAAAGACAAATGGAACGAAATTCTCCACGATGAATATGATTCCCAGGTCGGCATAGTGAATGTTGTGTGATGTCAAGTAATTATTTATGACATCAATTTGATATTCATCATGGGTGAGTAGATATGATCCCAATTCACCATACCAATGAAATAGCTCAATCTGAAATTGTTTTTTCTGTCAACCCACGAGTAAAATATTGGGTACATCATGAATTCGTACTTATGAATTGAAAAAAAATGTGAAAATCTGATTGAAATTGAGTAGACCCAGCTGAACTACCACAAAAATGATATAATTACTTAGATACTAGATATCGATTTTTAAATTCTCAATATCGTACTTTTTTAGATTTTACCTGGGATAATATTCAACAAGCTCAAAATGCAAGAAAAAATTTAATCAAAAAAATTTCAAAATTCTCCCAAAATAATTTATTTGAAAAAGCTAAATCTTTCAATCAAATAGAAAATCAACTAAAGTCTGAACCTTGAAAAAAGTTTCGAACTGAAATTATGGAATCAATTTGTGATGATCTCAATACCCCACAAGTATTAGCAACAATTAATTCTTATTTAAACAATCCTAACGATGAGATAATCAGTATTTTATTTCGATTAGAAAAAAAATTTCTTAAAGTATGACTTTTTGATCCTGTTGTTGAAGAAAAAATCAAAATTCCTGCCAAAATTTCTAAATTAGCAGAGGAGCGCTTAAATGCTAAGAGAAATAAAGATTTCAGTCTCGCAGATCAATTAAGAAATCAGATTTCAGATTTATGATTTCAAATAAAAGACACCACCGATGGATATGAAATAACTAAAAAATAATTTATTTTCAAGATAATCTTAATTATGGAGAAATTAAAGTTTTTGACAAAAAAACAAATAGAGACTATACAAAAAAAATATCAATTGCCTGTGTATGTTTATTCTGAAAAGATACTTAGAAAAAAAGCAAGAGCCTGTCTTCATTTTCCTAATGCATATTGATTGACTGTCAGGTACGCGATGAAAGCCAATTCCAATTTAAATATTTTGAAAATATTTGATCAAGAAGGATTACATATCGATGCAAGTAGTAGCTTCGAAGCACATAGAGCCATACAGGCAGCCCGCATTCGTGCTAGTAAGATTCAATTGACGACACAAGAATTCCGTTATGATTTATGAGCATTAATAAAATTATGAATACAATATAATGCAACAAGTTTGTATCAGTTAGAGGAGTATGGTAAGAAATATCCAAATTCATGCGTATCTATAAGAATAAACCCAGGGACATGATCTGGATTTAACAAGAGAAATTCCACAGGCTGAATATCTTCTAGTTTCGGTATTTGGCACGGTTATATCGATAAGATAAAAAAAATAGTCAAACGTTATAACTTAACCATCGATAAATTACATATTCATATAGGATCTTGATCAGATCCCAAAGTGTGGGAACGGATAGCCCAACACAGTCTATCCTTGGTAGAAGAATTTAAAGATGTAAAAATTCTGAATCTTGGTTGATGATTTAAAGTGGCAAGAATGCAAAACGAAAAAGCTACAAATTTACAAGAATTAGGTAGAAAAGCAAAAAAAACTTTTGAGAATTTTTTCAAAAAAACAGGAAGAAAATTACATCTGGAAATAGAACCATGAAGTTATTTAGTTGCAAATGCAGGTGCCATGGTAGGCCGTATAGAGGATATCGTAGATACAGGGAATGGCTGATATCAATTTATAAAATCTGATATTGGTATGCCGGACATATTGAGACCAACCATGTATGGAGCTCAACATCCCATAATTATTCTTGGCAAATGAAAAAAATCGCAAAAATATGTTGTAGTATGACCATGCTGCGAAAGCTGAGATATCCTAACTCCATCTGTGGGGAATTCGGAAGAAATTTGCCCTAGACTTTTACATAAAGCTCAAATAGGAGATATTATGGTGGTAGAATGAACTGGTGCATATTGTGCAAGTATGTCAGCACGTAATTACAATTCCTATCCTATGATAACTGAGTTATTGGTTAGAGAAAATGGGACTATCATACCTATCAGGAAAGCTGAAAAAATTAATGATATGTGGAAACATGAAATCTCTCAAATAAAATAATTAAATAACGTATTTATTTTATATTAAAATTAATGTTAAAAATTCTGAACGCTATCCACGAAGATTTACACATGCATAGTCTCAATTATTCTGACGGCATGAATACTATCGATGAGATAGTTCAATATGCCGACAAGATCTGATTAAAAAAAATTGCTATTACAGATCACAGCCAATATCTCTTAGATAAAAAATGATTCACTATCAGAAATCGAAGACCGCACACTCAAAGACGAGGGAATGTTCATAATGGTGTCGAAGTTATATTCGGAGTCGAGTGAGACATTATAGATGACACTGGAAATAGCTGTTTGGATATACAAGGTTATGAATCAGAATTTATAATATTGTCTTGTCACGATGAAGCGTTCTCCTGAGATTTAAAAAATATAACTCAAGTTTATTCTAACGCTATTGAGAAATATCATGATAAAATAAAATTAATCTGACATATTTGTTTCAAGAAAACCTCTCAATATTTGGATGTTGAAACAATAGCCAAGGTTCTAAATAAATATAATATCCCAATCGAACTAAATACCTATTACTTAGCACAAAATCAAACAGATCTTGAAAAATTAAATAAAATAATCCCACTTATCAACGCTTGAATTTATGTGTGTAGCGATGCTCATACACTTAATGATTTCAACTTCAGACAAGCATGATTCGATTATCTAAATCAGAATTTTAAATAATCTTTTCTCATAAGTATTTTCAGCAATAAAGAAATCCCGTGCTAATGCCGGGATCTTATTTTTGTTTTTTTTAAATTATCAAATAAGATTACTGAAGATAAGAAATGATTACGGAAGATTAAACAAGATTACTGAAGATTATTTTTAAATTCTTAATTCTCAATTTTTAATTTTTAATTGTTTATCGTTCAGCTTCCAAGATCAACATTCTCTGTATTTCAGTTTATTAGATTCGGATTCGGTCCAGTTCTAAATGGGAAGTCTTCTGGAATATAATATCATTTTATTTGACTCAAACATTTAAGTACATTTGTTTGTCGATTAATCGGACTAGACGCGTAAATTTTTCCATCTTTATTTCCATATCTAGAAAGTTGTTTGATTGTATGATAATCTCACAAGAATCCATTATTTAGCGTCAAGGCTATTGATCTAGCTCATTGATAAGCAGAGTAGAATGGAATTCTATCTCCACGATCGTTGTTTCATACATTTCCAATATTATTAGAAGTAGATAAATATTTTCACAAAGTACTTTCAGCAAATGCGATACAAATAGTTACATCTCTATCTATATTCGTTCATTTCACTGCATCATCCCAGAACGGTAGTTGTCTATAAATACCAACTCCATATCTTTCCAAAAATTGTACTTCTCTTTCCATCAAAGTTCCTCAAGTCATAAGCTCAAGGTTTGTAATATCTATCGGTCTAGCGTATTTATCTCTAAGATATTTAATCTGATATCATTCAGGTAATGCATTTTTTTCCTCTACAATACTTGCATCTAGGATATCAAACGGATCTATTGCCATTCCATCTTTGAACACAACAAAAGTCAAATTTGCTCATTTAGATATAAACCCTGCTCATCTTGTTCATGGCTCTCATCCACTATAAGCTATCAACTGTCACCTCTTCACAATATCTCAAGGTTTTACAACGGCTTTATTTAGATATTGATAAACCGAGATATATCAATCTGTATGAACCACCATTATTCGATTAATTCAAATATCATCATTATCGGCGACGAAATACACAATTCCATCTTTTGTAGAATAAACAGGGGTTCATTGAATCGCCTGGATTTGTATTCATATATGAGGAACTCAATATTGTTTTTGAAAATCCATATCACCAAAATATGTAAGGATTTTTGTAATTGGATAAATAGGCCGAGCAAGAGGATACACTTCATTATTATTTTCAATCTGATTTAATTCTTTGATCTTCTTATCCATATTAAAATCATTTGTTTTGTAGATTCATTTTTTTACGTCTTTCACTAACTCTATAGTTTTATCATAAACTCATTTTGTGCTTTGGAAAAGATTACTGATACTCAATTGCCTCTGGATTTTATCATTATTATAAAGAGACATAAATTGAATAAGATAATTTTTCTTCTGTTGTAATTTTTCTAATTGTATCTCATAATCTTTGATCCCATCTTGAGTTTGTGTTTTCAATTCATTTAATTTTTTGATAAGTTTAAGTTGCCTGTCTTGATTATCATTGAAGCTATTCAAAAGATCATTGAATTGTAAAAAAATTGAATGAGCCATATAATCATTTGCAAGAGTACGTGGAATATTGTCAGAATTTACTATAAGTTTTATCTCGTCTATATTATTACTATCATCCTCATAAAGCTGATTATCCAATTTATAAATAAAATTAGAAAAACTTTCCACGTATTTCTTTGTATCTACGATTCATTCTCTTGCTTCTTTCAATTCTTTATCAGCTAAGAAAATCATTTTCTTATACATAGCGATTTTCCTAAGCATATCTGAAGCATTTTCAGTAGTCTGATTTATATTTTGAATTACATTTACTATTTCTTTCCTTGTCTCTCTATATTGATCAGATATATTATCTCATGTCCTTTCTTTGTCGTCGAGTAAATACAATTTATTAGTAATATCTTCTACACTCAATTGTAAATCCTTAACATTATCCAAAGCACTTTTTACATCAAAATCAGTAACTACAGGATTTTCCTGAGCCAAATATAATTCTTGGCCAAAAGTTAATCCCAGAGCCATAATTCCGAAACCAAAAATTGAAATAATCTTTAACTTTCAAGTCATAATTTCTCGATGTATTCTTATAAAATCGTACATAATGATTATAATTACAAAAAGAAATTAATCAAAAAACTGCTTTTATTGTTAGCAGTTAGACTTGACTAAATACGATAATGATTTGGAATTGGGGACTAGATTAGTCTCTGGGGACTTTAACTTCTAATTTCAATAGTCTTATCCCGAATATTCATTTCTTGTATCTGCTGACTATGGGTCACTGCATAAAGCTTCATTGATCTTTGTTGAACAAAATCTTTCAACATATCAGCTACCTTGGCTACAGTATCTACATCAAGATTATTTATAGTCTCATCCAAAAATAACATTGGTGAATTCATGTAAGAAGAAATAGCAAGCATTCGGACCAGTTTTAATATAATTCTTTGACCACCACTCAGACTTTTGACATCTCTTTCTCATTTATCGTCAAAAATTTTAACTTCTAATTCCAATTTATCAGAAGATGTTTTATTTAAATCAAAATTTATTTGGTAATCTACGGCTTGAGCCAGATAATTATTTATTATATCATTAAGTACAGGTAAGTGGTCTTGAAGCACAATTAATAACAATTCTTTAGAAAAAATATTATAAAGATCATTCAAAATCTTTTCATCTTCCTGTAACTTTTTGACTTCTATTTGTAATTTTTTGTAATCATTCACGAGTGAATCTATGTCACGATAAGATTCTTTCATCCCAGTGTTTAATTTCTCAATATTCAAAATTTGCTCTAAATCTATTTCACTTATTTTATTTGAAAATTCTTTTATTTGTTTATCAAAAATTTTAATCTGATCCATATTTTCTTCGATTTGTTTATCAAGATTTGCTATGTTTATCTTATTTTTTTCGATTTGTAATTTGTATTCTTCCACTTTAGTTATCTCAGTCTCGAACGTAGAGATACTCTTATCAATATCGCTCATTTTACTTGTTATTTCGTTATTCTGTTTATAAATATCGGCTATGTTTTTATAATCAATTTTATTCAAAAATTCTTTCAAAACATTTATTTTATTTTCAACCATTTCAATATTTTTTTTTAACTCAATAATATTTTTATTATCTTTTTTGTCCTCTACCACCAAATCAGTTTTTTTTATTTTCAATTCATTCTCCAGTTTTTTAAGTTTCTTCTCCAAAAGATTTTCTTCTTGCATCAAATCATTTTTTTGTTTTTCCATTTGATCGAAACTTTTTTTATTTATAATTTTGATAAAAGGACAGTTAGTACCTATCTTTTTACAATCAAATTTAGCTTGATTTTCAATGCTTTTGTTTCGTTGGGCTATTTTATCAATAATATTTTTTAATTGTAATTTTACTTCATCAATTTTTTCTCACCAGTTTTTTATCTCGTTTTCTATTTTTTCTTTTCAATTTTTGATATTTAATTCCTCATTCTTAATTTTTAATTCCATATTTTTCATTTCTTCAGAAAACATTTTTCATCTATTTATCAACTCTTGTACCATAAAATATCAGTTAGAAATTGTGATTTCTTCATTAGTAATATTTATATCATCAAATAGCTTATTATTTTCTAAAAATTTCAAAAACTCTTTTTTCGGTAAATTGCTTACTAATTTTTCTTGTTGGACTATTAATACATTTTTTTGCTTTTTGAATTCATCAATTTTTGCCGGATTTATTTCACTAATTTTTTTCTCCAAAATCACAATCTCATCTTTAATGTTTTTTAGCTGTATTTCGTAATTTTTTATTTTTATATCATTTCCTTTTTTATTGGTCTCGATAAGGTCTTTCGCCTGCTTAATATTTTGATATTCAGACTTATTTTTTTCTATCCGCTTATCTAATTTTTCATTCAAATTTACAGGGAAATTATTCGTAGAAAAATCAAGAATATTTATTTTTTCTTCTATCATTTTTATTTCATCAAAAAATGATTCATATTCGGATAAATTTATTGCATCATTTTCAATTTTATTTATCTGACTAAATTTATCTCCATAATTTATTATCAATTTTTTTAATTTTTCATCATATTTTGACGTGTCGACGGCGGCCTTGATTTTATACCCAATTTCTCTTTTTTTGTCAGCTATCACTTCTTTGGATTCATCAATCCCCAATAGATTAAACACATTTTTAAGTACAGTCAATCTTTCAGCTGCTTGTAACTCAAAAATGTTACTTGAATCTTGCATAAGAAAAACGGTATTAAGAAAAACTTCTCTTGGTGGAAGAAATGATTGTAAATTTTGTTGAAGATCAGTTTCGTTTTTAAATTTAATTTCATTCAAATTCTTTTTCAATAGCTCTTGGATATCTTCATTTGAGAAATTTTCACTTCCGACTATTTTTAACTTATCTTCAGGTATCTCTCCATTTATTTCGAATAAAGTTGAATCACAGCCATCCTTAGATTTTCATTTTTTCAAATTTCTAACCACCAAATATTTTTGTTCATTTATCTCAAACAATAGCTTGATAAATCAGTCTTTACGAGCCACGTTCAACATGTTTCTAGTGGAGTATTTATACAATCCCCAAATCAATCCATCAAAAAACAAGAAACTTTTACCACTTCCTACAGGAGCCTTAATAAGAAATTTTCATTTTTCAAAAAATATAGTCAAAATTTTATCTTTGAACGGTCAAATGTTTTTATACGATACTGCAAGAATATTCAGATTCATAATTTAGAACTTAGGAATCATAAACACTACATGTCACTCTGGGCCTGCCTGCGGTAGGCAGGCCTGCCTGCGGTAGGCAGGTGAAACGAAGAGTATAAATCATATCCTTCACTATCCTGCTTTGCGGGACAAGCTGTTCAGAATGACAATATCCAATGTAAAATTAGAGATTAGAAATCTATCTTAAATCATTCAGCTAATGTATTTTAATCTTCAAATTTTTCAAGCCGATTTAATTCTCAATAAAAATCTGAATTGTCAACCAGATCCCTTGAATTAATTCAGCTTTTTTTGTGTTTTTTGAAACTAGGAATATAATTAAAATAGTCATTAGTCCTTAGTCAATAGTCAGTAGTAAATAAATATCATTTTTTACTATAAGCTATTGACCATAAGCTACTGACCTTTTACGTATTCAGAATCTTGATTTATGTATACCACATTAGAACATTTAGAACAACATTCCAATCCTCAAAGACCAAAAAACAAAATCTGAAATTTTTTCAAAGAAATAAGAATAATTCTTGTATTTTTTGTGATAGTCTCGGCTTCTATATTAGTTTTTACCAATGCTGATCTATTTATTTGAAATTTAATCACAGCTATCCAAGATCAACCATTACATCAAATTCAAAATATTCAAAAATCTGATGTTTATCAAGATAGCGATATTTCTTCAGCAATTGAAAATAATCAGAATAAAATCGATGAAGTTCAGGCACTTATAAAAAAATATCAAACTTGAGAAATTCAAACTAATTCCATTTCACTATCTTTAGATAGTTATCTAAAGACAAAACTCAAGGACTATCCGTTAAAATTCAACACTTTACCTCCTGTAAATAAATTACTCATACCATCCTTATGACTAGATATTCCAATTATAATAAGTCCTGCTAAAGATATCCAAGATTTTTCTCAATGAAATTTCGATTTAGAATTAAATCAATGAGTAGTTAAATATCCAACAACTCCTAACCCATGAGAGAAATGAAATACCTTAATTTTTGGCCACACTAGCCAAGAACGATGGAAACACAACCCTTACGGGACAATATTCAAAACACTTCCAAATATGAAAAATGGTGACTGAATCCAAGTTATCCGAGAATGAAAACTACTGGAATACAAGGTTATAGACAAATTTATAGTTCAACCTAAAGAAGTAAATGCTCAATATCTCAGTTATCAAAACGCATGATGAAAATATCTAACTTTGATGTGATGTTACCCATTATGAACTGATAAGAATAGAATTATGGTAATCGCCAAAATAGTGGAATAGGACTTAGTATTTAGTTCTTAGTTATTAAAAAAAAATAATTTCTCGTAGGGGACGATCGCGACCGTCCCTTACAAAAAAGAACAAAAAAAAACAAATTTTTTCGTAGAAAACGGCCCCAGCTGACCGGGATAAATTTTAAACCGTTCCTTACAAATATTTACGATAAAAACAATCTGATTTAATTTTTTTTCGCTTTCTGTTGATAATCAAACTGACAAAAATATATTCAGTCAGCTTTTTAATTTTTTTTAAAATATTTTAATATGAGTTTATTTCAGTCGGTACAGGATCAGATCAAAGAGTCATTCGAATTTATCAAAAACGATTTTGATGATAATTTACTTGCGAGAGTTCTACGACCAGACAGAGTTTTGGAATTCTATATCCCAGTCAAAATGGATGATGGAACGACACAAACATTTATCGGCTACAGATCTCAGCATAACAACGCCAGAGGACCTTACAAGGGTGGAATTAGATTTCATCCTAACGTTTCCAAAGATGAAGTAATGTCACTTTCGGTATGGATGAGCCTCAAAACTTCTGTAGTTTGAATACCTTTGGGTTGATGAAAATGATGAATCATTGTTGACCCCAAAAAATTATCAAAATCTGAATTAGAAAAACTTTCCAGATGATTTATGGCGAAATTGGCTCCATTCATTTGAAACTTAGTTGATGTTCCAGCACCAGATGTAAATACGACATGACAAATTATGGCTTGGATGCTTGATGAATATATTCGCGTGACATGAAACCAAACTCCTGGCGTTATTACAGGTAAACCACTTTCTATCTGATGAAGTCAATGAAGAGAAAAAGCAACTTCACTTGGTGGCTGTTTCGCACTTGATGAATATCTCAAAAATTCCTGACAATCATTGAAAGATAAAACTATCGCTATTCAATGAGCAGGTAATGTTTGACTCAATTTCGCAACATTAGTCGTTCAGCTTTTTGGAGCCAAAGTTGTAGCTATTTCCGACTCTAAATGATGAGTTTACGATAAGAATTGATTAGACGTCTTAGCAATAGAAAAATTAAAATTGGAAAATAAGTCTGTGCAAGATTACGGCAAGTGAGAAAAAATTTCTAACGAAGATTTACTTTTACTTTCCATAGATATTTTAGTCCCATCAGCACTTGAACAAGTTATTAACGAAAAAAATGCTGACAAGATTTTAGCGAAAGTAATTCTTGAAATGGCAAATTGACCAGTAACTCCAGAAGCAGACAAAATTTTAAAATCAAAAAATATTTCCATAATCCCTGATGTTTTGGCAAATGCCGGAGGAGTGACTGTTAGTTATTTTGAACAAGTGCAAAATAATACAAATTATTATCGACCAGAATCTGAGGTTAATGAAAAATTGGAAGCGATTATGAGGCCAGCAACATTAGACGTTATTCATAGCGCTGAAAAATATAAAACAACACTTAGAAACTGAGCTTATGTGGTAAGTCTTAGAAGAATTTTAGAGGCCATGAAAATCAAAAATTAAATCATCTAAATTATCTACTTTTGTTTTTTTTGTCTCCCTTTGTAAAGGGAGATCCCGCTTTAGCGGGAGAGGGATTTTAAGTAAAAATAACAATCAATTTATATACCTTTTCTCTTTATGATCATACCATATAATCACAAGAATAAGGAATATGCTAGAATAAATAGAAATCAATATGTAATGACTGAAGCTGAATGAAAAATACGGAATTTGACTTTAAAAAAAGACGCTACATGATATAGATTTCTAAGACAAAAACCTCTATGAGATTATATTATAGACTTCTATTGTGATAAACTGAAATTATGAATAGAAATAGATTGAGATAGTCATAATTGGCAATGAGAATATGATGAAGAAAGAACTAATTATTTACAAAATTTATGAATTAAAATAATTAGATATACAAATAACCAAATCTACTATCAATTAGATTGAGTAATGTCAGATTTAGAAACTCAAATAAAAGAAAGAGAAACTCAATTGGATTTATAAATCCTCCACCCTAAAGGGTTCCCCCTCCTTTAAAAAGGAGGACAACATAAATGGAAATTTAAAATTATAACAATTTCATGAAATACAAAATTTTTGGTTGCAGAGTAAATAAATATTATCTAAATAAACGATTGGATCATTTCTCTTCGCCTGATTTTGATTCAAACAAAAAATTTCTTATCGCGACCTGTGTGGTTACCGACAGAGCAAAAAATAAACGACTAAACCAGGCTAAGACACAATTGATTCAATGAAACGAGATTTACATTACCTGATGCGGAGTCTTCGATAGATGAAAATTAATTAAATCTGAATTATTTTATAGCATTTATCCAGAATTAAAAAAGTTTAGCTCTCAGATTTTTTTATTACCAGAGAATCCTAAACCATTGACTATCGACTACTGACTACAGACTAAAAATATTTATACCAAAAAATTTATCGTCATTCAGAATGGTTGCGATAATTATTGCACATTCTGTCTGACAGTTCTCAAAAGGTGAAAACACTACTCCAGACCAGCAAAAGAAATTATTCAGGAGATCAAAGAATTTGAAAAAAAATGATGAAAAGAAATCGTTCTTACCGGAATTAATTTAGCTGCACGATGATGTTCTAATTCGAGAAAGCCTAAAGAGACAAAATTTCCACAATTACTTAAGCAAATTTTATCGCAAACAAAAATACCAAGAATCAGAATATCCAGTCTCGGACCTGAATATTTAAACGATGAATTTTTTAAAGTCATTTCCGATCCAAGAATCCTGCCATATTTTCATCTCTCAATTCAATCATTTTCCGATAACGTTTTAAAATCAATGAAAAGAAATTACGATGTCAAATATTTAGATTCAATCATCAAAAAATTCCAAAAATTAAAATTTTCAGTGCCAGTTTCGATTTGAGCAGATCTAATTATCGGCTTCCCCTGAGAAACAAACGAAGATTTTCTACAAACACTAAATTCCATCAAAAAATATTGAATCAGTAAGATCCATGCATTCCCATTTTCTGCTCATAACAAATGAGAAACAATCCCTGCATCCAAATTCAATCCCCAGATTTCATCTACTATCAAAATCGAAAGAAAAAATAAATTAAAAAAAATTGCCGACGAGGTTAGAGAAAAATTTATTTCGTCCAATAAATGAAAAAAACATTCAATTCTAATAGAGGATTTCAAGGATGGAAAATGGCAATGACGAACAGAGAACTACATCCAAGTAAAACTTGATTGAAATTACAAAAAATGACAGATTATAAAAACCGAATTATAAAAATTTTATATTAAAGTAAGGAACGGTCGCGACCGTTCCCTACAGAGAATAAAATCTCTTATCTAAAAAGTTTTTTAATTAAATTTATTGCTAAATTCTGATCCATAAAATATGGTGAGGTCGCAATTGTTATTATTTTTGCTTTTTTTATTAATTTTCTGACTATTTCGAAATCTTTTTCTACATCATTTTTTCCAACCCGAAAATCCATATCGATATCAAGAATAAAATTAGGAATTAGGAATTTGGAACCTTGCCTACCGGCAGGCAGGTTAGGAATTAATCAAATTTCGTTAAGTTTAACTTCAGTTCTGACTTGAATAATCTCATTTATTAATCATGATTTTATCGCTGGATAAATAAAATTTCCAACGTTAGTTTTCTCATTCACAAATTTTCAAATATTATTTCAATTCAATTTATTTTTATTTTCTTTCATGTCAGAATGTTGATCAATATGAATTAATTTTATTCATTTTTTCACAATTCATTCTTTCAGAGCTCGATATCGAAAATACAATGCGTAATTATGATTATCAACGATAAAAACATTCTTGCCCCATTTTTTTATTCACAAAAAGTTCCTCAATCACACACAGCTCACTAATTTATTTTTCACAACCTCCTGGAAAACTATTTTATTCCCAACTCCCAAATCATTCAGATTTCATTTTTTGATATTAGTCACATAGATTTTTCATTTTGATCATAAATTTATCCTCTTTTTGTAAGAAAATTCGTTATTCCCGACTGGTTTATTAATATAAAATCAGCTTTGATATTTCATACAAATGCTGAATGCTAAATGTTAAGTGAAACGAAATCCCGCACAGCGGGGCTTCATGCTGAATGCTTTATACTTAAATTACTACTTTATTACCACCTTATTACAGTTTTATTCCAATTTATTTCCAATTTTTGCATTTTTCGAGATTTTGATTAAGATTGTAGTAGTTTAAATTCATAATTAATTTAGATGGAATTAGAAGAAAAAAAGAAAACAGCATTTTATCATATCCAGCATCATTTTCACCGTACAATGAAAAAAGTGAAAACACTTTCCAAAAGAAGAAATAATCTGAATTTTTTTATACTCGCAATCAGTACCATTATGGTGCGAAGATGAATCTGGTGAATTCTAGATATGTATCTTTTCCCTTCACATAAATTTTTAAGTTTTCTCGTTTCCATACTTATAGGAATTGCAATCTTATTGTTCTACGAAGAAGAATTAGATGAATTACATTAATTCATTCTCATTCTTTATCAATTTTCTGTGTATTAATTCTTTTACGTAATCATTTTTTATTCAATCATGTAATCTTCGTAATATATCTAGGTTATCAGATCTTTTCTCAAATTCTTCAACAGATAATCATTTACAAACATTCATATATTGTGTATTATAGATCTTAAATTTTTCAACAACATCATTAAGCTTCTCTTTTGAATATTCTACCTTAAGATTTGATCCATCTATTTCTCGCAATATATTATACATTTTACTATAAAGTACGTCTAAATTATCACAATCTTCTCACAAATCAGAAAGTAAAAAAGCAGATAACAATGATTTTTCTATATCAAAAGTTCCTGATCAAATACAAATATCAGATTTTTCTTGAAAAGGGAGCTTTTCATCATTTTTCATTCAATCTTGAATAGGAGAATCCATTTAAATTTCCTTAAATAAAACCTAGTCTAAATATATTCAAAAGTATTTTTTTGTCAATTTTTCATGTTTTCAAATAAACTTCAATTTCTATCAGTTTTCATTATAAACTAACAATATTTATTCTCCATTATTTTTTATGAAAAAGTGATTTACTCTGATTGAAATAGTCCTGGTTCTTATAGTAATTAGCGTTCTGATTTGAGTTACTTTAAGATTTGGATCAAACCGTATCGTTGATCTTAAGTCTCAAAATAATAAGGAGAAATTTATTTCGTTTTACGATAATTTATATTCTTCAAATTTAATCTCAAACTATCACAACACTAATCGTTACGAAAAATTAAATATCCAAATCTGATCATGAATATCCTTCACTTACGATGATTCAAATCTAATAATAGATAGTGATTTAAAATCCATAGAAATTAATGATATAAGCCTTGATAATCAAAATATTGAAAACATTAATTTACAATTAACACCATATAATATATGATGTGAAATTCTTGGCGAAAAAGATTCATCAACCTTTACATGAAATTTGTTTTCATTCAAAATTTTTTCTAAAGAGAATCAGAAAGAATATTGCTTTGAAATTTGATCAGATACCTGTAAATTAATCGAGAAAAAATGCAATAATTAGTCATTAGTCTTTAGTCAATAGTCTTTAGCCTAAAACATTCAGCATTTAGCATTAAACATTTATATGAAAAAAAGGAATTGATTTACATTGATAGAAATACTAATCGCGCTCACGGTTTTCGCAATAGGAATTTTTGCGATTCTTCGCCTTATAACACAAAATCTCCAGTCTGTTGATCAAACAAAAACGCGCAATATTGCGACATTACTTGCTAAAGAATGAATGTGAATTATTTACAATATAAGAGATTCTAATCTTATAAAAAAATTACCGCGAAACTGTGTACTTCAAAATGACTTTAATACAGACAATTTCAACGAAATAAAAAACCTGGAAGATGTCTGTTGACGATATTTTTCTTCTTGAGCAGAGGATGGCCAGGTTTTACAAATATCATTCAATCCAGAAAAATATTTTTTCACAAAAGTAGTTCAAAGATCAGATTTATTCTCTGATAATTTTGCAAACAATAAACTATTCATTCATACATGAGAAAATATCTTTTGGTATTCATACGATTCACAAAGTTCTCAAGCCACTTCTTTTTCTAGATTTATTCAGTTCTCTTCAGTGAAAGAAAAAGATAAAATTTTACCAGTGGATAAAATTTTGAAAGTTTCATCACATGTTTTATTTATGAGATGAAGCAAAACTTGAGAAGTTGTTCTAGAAAGTTTTATTTGAAGTTATTAATTTATATGAAAAAGAAATATGGATTTACATTAGTAGAGTTACTCATTGTCATGGTAATTATGGCCATGTTATGTGTTATTCTCCTTAGAAGTTACACGTGGATTTCCAATGTCTCTTTCCGTATCATGCAAGAAAAAAATGTTAATCAAGAAGTCTTTTCACTTTCTCAAATTTTACAAAATTTTGCAGATAGAAATACCATAGATTATACTAGATATTCACAACAATCCATAGATTTAAATTCAAGTAAGTGAATTACAGACAAATTATATCTTATAGGTCAGGACTGAAATCTTGCATTTTATACAAGCTGAGACTGCTCAGATATTTCTACTGAGAACGTCTCAATTTTTTCATGAAATCAATGTTGATTTTATGTTGATCAAAATGAGAAAACAATTTTGCTAACCAATCCAAATAAAATTTATTTTAACAAGGCATTATTCAAAATTATTCCTTTTGCCTCACAAGATCAATACACAGATTGAAGTGCCAAGTGTGACGACTTCTATATAAACTGTATCAATAAGCCATGATTTCGATTGATCCTCAAATGATATTCTGCTAATTATTGAAAATCTCGAACCAATAATGTTCAAATTCCGATTCAACAATTTTTTTAGAAAAAATAAATTTGAATGAAAAAAAAATGAAACATCAGTATCTTAGTAATGTTCGTTTTGCTGGCATCATCGCTTATAGGTGTGTTAACAATAAATTTTGTTCAACAAATGATGAAAAACTCTAACTATATTCTTTCCTATTACAAATCTTATTATATAACTAAAGCCTGAATAGAACTAGCATTAACCGAGATTTCTTCTCGTTGAATATGATTCGAATTTTCTACAAATACATGAGATGCTATTATTTCTTCAAATTTTTCTTGCTACCCAAATTGTAATTTTTATTCCAATATTATTTGAAAATCATCACATCTTTCGCAAAAATTTCAACAATGAACAGGTTGCCAAAATCCATTTATTTTAAACTCAGGAGATTCACTTATTCTCCCATTGTTCAAAGAAAATACCTTAGAAACACATTTTGATATTTTTGATTCTCCCATAGAATATACAAATTTTAGTTCTAATATTAGAAATTTATCTATTCAAACAACAGGACTTGATCAAAAAATTTCTTTATGATTTATGATCACATCTTGATCTTCTTTATCACAAGAAATATATTCCAACTGAATTTTCTTCAAAAAATGAACCCTCACAGATACCTTTATTCAGGATTTTTTTACTCAATTTGAAAATTATAGAAGCTGATTGTCTAATGATGACCCTCATTTGTCAGATGCTAATATTTTTCTTTCACAAGATGCCAATAATTATAAAAATTATTTTATAATTTCCAATATTCAGTCGGATTCGATTTCATTTTGTCTTGATATCCCCATTAATCCAAATCAAGTAGAAAATTTTTTACCGACAAATAATTTTTATATCAAAAGTGTCTGAGATTATTGAAATCAAATAATATGACTGGAAGCATTTTACAAACAACCCATACCAGATTTCTTGCTTAACACCTATTTAAATTATTAAAAAAATCTCCCATTCAGAAGATTTTATATATATTTTCGATTATTGTTTATTAACTAAAGACTATAGACCAAAAACTATCAACTAACTAAAGTTTTCACATCAAATCACCAAGTTTCTTTTCTTGTTCTTTTTTGGTTTTGCCTGAAAGCTCCTCTCTATCTATAGTAGATATTACAGCTTCTCGTCTATTGATTCTCATCTCTCTTTCTTGCTGTATAGCTGTTTTTTCTTCTTCATTTTCTGCTTTGAGTGCATGTAAATTCATCTGCTCTTCGATATATATTTCATATAATCTTAATATCTGAAATGATCGTAATTCTGAGACAGTTTTTACAACACTTTGGTCACCACTTTTTACTGCTATATAAAGTTCCTTTTCTTTTTTTCCACCTTCTTTTTTTAGTTCATAATCGCTACTGAAAGATCCTACAACTAATTGCTGTAATAAATCTCGATCAAAATCATCTTTCAATTCTTCGGGTAAATTATAAGCAATAGGAATAAATTTTGATAAATATTCTTCATACCAAATCTGGTCTTTTATTCATCATTTAATAGGTCAGATGAGACTTTCGTATTTTTCTATTATTTGTTTTTTTTCGGGTTTTTCTCTCAACTCTTCCACAAAAGCTTGAAAATCAAAAAGCATTTTTTATTTCAAAAAAAATAAAAAGCTATATAAACTCTACAAAATATAATAAAATTATATCTTATTTCAATAGTAAAAATATAATAAAAAACCTTGAATTACTTATTCTAATATGTAGAGTAACCACCAGCTCCTGTTAAGTCAGGATTATTTTGTATTTCGCAAATTGGGGAATCGTCTAATGGTAGGACAACAGACTTTGACTCTGTTTGTCTAGGTTCGAATCCTAGTTCCCCAAGATAATTGTTAGTTGTTAGTTAATAGTTGATAGATTCATCATTAGTTAAAGACTAAAGTGAAACGTAAAAAAGACTAAAACAAAGTATTACTGATGGTGCGGGATAGAGAAACGGTATCTCATCGGGCTCATAACCCGAAGATAGGTGGTTCGACTCCATCTCCCGCAAAATTATTTTACATTTTAATATTTATTTATGGAGACATGAGCAGATATTAAAAATCCAAAAATAAAATCTAATTTTCCAAAAAGTAATTACGAAGAATTTATATCAAAATTATTATTGGAAAAATATTGAACAACCGATGTGATGAAGGTGGATATAGATTGTAGTAAAGAAATAAAATTAGAGGACCTAGATTTAACTGTACCACGAGGACCCAATTAATTATGATCAGGAGTAGCTTAGCTGGTAGAGCATCTGACTCTGAATCAGAAGGTCCTAGGTTCGACTCCTAGCTCCTGAGAAAACAATAAATGCCGGGGTGATGGAATGGTAGACATGCTTGGCTTAGAACCAAGTGCCGTAAGGTGTGCAGGTTCGATCCCTGTCCCCGGTAAATTAGAAATAAATATTTAATATGAAATGATTTGTTTATATCTTATCTATTAATGATGGAAAGTATTATATTTGAAGTACTATAAATTTAGAGAATAGAATAAAAGAACATGAAAAATGAGAAGTAAAATCAACAAGAAACAAAAAGCCAATCAGATTGATATTTTATAAAGAATTTAAAGAAATAAAAAAAGCAAGAAGAATAGAATGATTGTTGAAGAAATTAAAAAAAAGAGAATATGTAGAAAAATTTATGGATTGAAAGGTATTTTAATGGTAGACAAGTCCCGACTAGATCGGGATGCCGTAAGGTGTGCAGGTTCGATCCCTGTCCCCGGTAAATTAGAAATAAATATTTGTCGTAAGGTGTGCCCCAAGACTTCGGGGTCCCCGGTAAATTATATTGAAAAAAAGGTGCTAATAACTATACAAAGCAACGTTAAACAAAAAATTAGCCATTCCGAGGTAGCTCAGTTGGTAGAGCAAGTGGCTGTTAACCACTGGGTCGTGGGTTCGAGTCCCTCCCTCGGAGATTAGATTATAAAAAATCAAATTTTTAATATTTTAAATTAATGAATGCCAATTACAAAATCTGCTACCAAAGCTGCCAAAAGATCTCTAGTTTTACAAAAGAGAAATAACCAATTCAAAAATAGGATGAAAATCGCTATCAAAAAACTTATAAAAAAATCAACAAAGTGAGAGAAAATTGATAAAAAAGAATTGAGTGATGCCTACAAATTCATAGATAAATCAGCCAAGATTTGAATTATAAAGAAGAAATCAGCAGCAAGAAAAAAATCTAGAATGGCAAAATTACTTAATAATAAAAAATAGTTAATCTGAATAATACAAGCCTTTTGTCTTGTATTTCGCCAGCTTAGCTCAATTTCCCGTTAAAGCGGGACAAGGTCCGAGCAACCCTGCTTTAGCAGGGTAGGTTCGAGTTCAATAGAGTAAGAAAAAGAAATGCCAGCTTAGCTCAATTGGTAGAGCAACTGCCTTGTAAGCAGTAGGTTGCGAGTTCAAGTCTCGCAGCTGGCTTATTAAAAAAATTAATAATTGAATTGGTCTCATCGTCTAATGGTTAGGACAAGGGACTTTCAATCCCTCAATCGGGGTTCGATTCCCCGTGAGACCGAGGTAAAAAAAGGGGTGGTAGTTCAGCTGGTTAGAACGCCTGCCTGTCACGCAGGAGGTCGACGGTTCGAGTCCGTTCCATCCCGAATTAAAAACCAATTCAAATGTATAAATTAATTAGCTGATTAAATCTGTCCCGCTTCAGCGGGAAGGTCGACGGCCCGTCCCGGTAATTGACCGGGATTCAGTCCGTTCCATCCCGATTCTCAAACACCAATTCAAATGGGTGATTAGCTCAGTTGGCTAGAGCGAGCCGATCAAGTCGGCTGGGTCAATAGAGTTTGGGTCTTATTAATAAATAAAAAAATGGGTGATTAGCTCAGTTGGCTAGAGCGTCTGCCTTACAAGCAGAGGGTCATAGGTTCGAGTCCTATATCACCCACCATAAAAAAATAATATGAAAATATTATTTTTTTTATCGGAAAATCTAAAATGAAGTGCAACATCAATCAAAAAGAAGGGAGAATTAGAATCTGTCCCGCTTCAGCGGGAAGGTCGACGGCCCGTCCCGGTAATTGACCGGGATTCAGTCCGTTCCACCCCGAATCTAATAATAAATTAGTTAGTATAATAATTTAGTGAGAGAAAATATTAAATTTGTTGGGTCATAGGCCCGCCCCAGTAATTGACCGGGGTTCGAGTCCTATATCACCCACCATTAAAAATAGTACTTAATTGTATTATTTTTTTTACAAAAAAAAATTCAAAATAAAAAAAATCATAATTTCATTATTTTCCTATCTATCAAAAAACTCAATAAAAACTCGAAAAAACCACTAAAAACCTTATCTAAAATTATAATTATATAAATTTCTAGAAAAACACGATTTTAAACATCTAGATGTATCAGTTATAAACTACTACTTATCGACTAATAGTATTATATAATAAAAACGTAAAATGACAAGTAGACGCGAATTCAAACAATGAGTTTTTTTGCTAAAAAAAGCATTAAGAATATAATTGTGATAAGCAATCATTTTAGGTTGCCAAGCTGAGATTAACACCTAATTCAAAAAGAATGAAAAAAGCTAATTAAAAACTACTAAAACTTACAAAAATTGTGTTTTAGTGGTGAGGGGGAATTCATTCTAATGTCTATGTGTTAATAAAAAAGATTAACGTTTTTAAAAAATGGGGAGAAAAAATCTTAAACTACTAAGATTCGTTAAACACGAAGTTTTGGAAGTAAGAGACGGACACCCCGTCATTTTTGCGTTAATCAAAAAAAAGCAAACTTTTATTTAAAGGATGGGGAACAAAGTTCTAAAGCTTCTTAAACTCGTTAAAAACGTAGTTTTGGGAGCAGGAAGGATTACATCCGAAATTTTCTTGTTATCGAAAAAACCAAATCACACAACAGATCAACATCAATATATACCAATTTACAAGCCACATAGATTCCATAGACATCATGTTATTTGATTCTTTGGATTCGTATTTATATCATTACTTATGCTACTTGCATTCAATAATTCATTCTCACAAAGTCCTACTTATGCTCAATATCTCGATACATACATCGATTCATGATTTCGAAATAATCAACCTACAGATCAAGATATTATAAATAAGCTATACTGAGAGAATAGTCTCTACAGATCATGACGAAATCAAAAAATTTGTAATATTGCAGAAATGCAAATCTCATACATTGATCCATGAACTAATGCTATCCCTGAATATCTATCATGAAATACTATCTATGCTTTGATGTGAGGTGATTATACAAATGATTATTCTATCAAAATTAATTCTGACTGTACGGCTTTAGTAGCAATTTCTGGTTGAATATTACGTAGCACAAATTATCTGACATCAGCAATTTCTATAGATTGATGAAAAAACATTATTTTAGATAATTTGAAAATAGCATGAGAATCTGATTGATTAGGCAATATTCATTCAGCTAATGATTATGGAATATATTCTCAGACAACTGACACAACTATCAATAATTTAAATTTCTATTATTTATCATGATATGGAATATATTTCGATAATATTAACAACAATTACGTATTTAATTCCAAAACATACACACGTGGACAAATAGAACTTCAAGCTACACAAGATACAACACTGGATTCAGATAAACGTTTGGATTACCAAAGCAGAAATTATTAACAATCAGATTTTGGATATATTTCTAACGATGGAGCGGCGTATCTAATTAAATTTGATTTTTCTTCGTTGCCTTCATGAGCGATTGTTACGAATTGATCATTAGTTTTGACTAAATTAGATTTGTCAGGTAAAAGATTTTATATTAGAAGAGTCATCAACAACCAGTGGATAGAAGGTATTGGTACCTGAACTTTGTCACTAGATTGAGAGCCAAGTTACAACTACTTAGCATACCCAGACATCCCATGGTATGGTTGATGATGAGGCTTGAAAGAATGATATGACTACTGATATATCGATTTTGTAGATTACTCTAGTTTCACCGATAAATTACAAACACAAAATTTCCAATTTAATCAACAGTGAAAGATAAAAATTCAAAATTGGATAGATCAAAATGATCCCAATTATTGATTTGCATTAGTATTTGCGAATAACCGAATTAAAATCTGATCACGTGAAAATGTTAATTTAGAGTATCAACCAAAATTAATTTTAAACTATGAATACGAGACTGATGCGGTTTCTAACCTTGCCTACCGGTTGGTTCACCCCGGGAATTCGGGGCAGGCAGGTCTTTCTTTAGCATCAACAGAAATAATCCCTGAGACTATCACAATAGAAACTTGATGAGAGATCACCTGATTCGTTGCAACAGCAGAAACTTGATTTGAAATAACTTCATGAGAAACAACAGAGATAACAAGACAGGAAGCCAAAGAGATATTAAAATCTAACTGATTCAAAGAGAACAAAGAATGAGAAATGATTGGTCATAGATCATTAAATTTTCAGAAATTAAATTGAGAAGTGCCAATAGAAACCATAATCCAATCTACAGATGAAATTGAAAATAATGCAGTGGAATTGAAATTACCAGAATGAATAAATATTCAAACCATAAATTGAGAAGATTTCACATGAATATTGCAGGTGCCAGAAATTGTGGATGAGACAAAGATAACTATCGCATGACAAAATATAATATCAGCGATAAAGATTTGAGAAGATAATCAAAATTTATTTTTGAAAGATGGAAATTGAAATGATCTGTATGCAACCATACAAATCCCGACGCCAGATTTGAATATCTGAGATAATATTGTAGTAAATTACTCCAGTGATTGAACGACATGGAGTCGTTTAACAAATATAGCAATTACATGAATAGCATGAGATACATATGCAGTATTCCAGACCAATCACTTTACAACATTTGCTTTATGACAATGGACATGAACATTCACCATCAATGCTGATGCTATCATGGCGACATGAATTACAGTAACATTGAATATGAATATTTCATGAGCACTACAAATGAAATTCGGTAATACGCCTGAAGAAAGAGACTGAACATGATGGAGAAATTACGCCACAACACTTTCATGGAATTTAACTTGATCGACAGATGGAATCAAGACAGTGTATGCAATGTTCAAAAATTCTGAAACATGATATGTGACAGATAAAATTATTCTAAGTATATTGAGTTGAAGAATGAACTGAACTTGATTGGCTTGGTATATAAACTGAACAGCAAACTGAACAACATTTTATGACAAATCCGCAAATAAATGGAATGCTACATGATATAACACATCAACATGAGTTATTAATGGTGAACAATATATGAATCTCGCTAACTCAGGTTATGTCGTAAGAAGTAATAATAAATGAGTCCCGGCAGTATTCCCATTTTCTATAAGTGCTTGGGTAAAATTGGACACAATAATTCCTAAAAATATAAGAACTATTGTGAGTTTAGCTACAGGTACTAATTATAATTATGGACTTATAGTAAGTTGAAATAAATTTTGAATAATCGGACAAGCCACAACTGAAAGATTAGCTTATTGAACATTAGTTGTAGAAACATGAGTTTGGTATCATGTTGTTTGAACTTGGTCAGCAACAGCGATTAGAACTCTTTTTGTAAATGGTACTATCCAGGTAACAGGTGCATCTAATGCAGCTAACAGTGCATTAAATAAGAGATTTTCTATATGAAGAACTAACTTTAATGCACCTAGTAGGTATTTTACTTGACTCGTAGATGAGGTTAGAGTTTATAGTGGGGTAAGTCTTGCGCAAAACTGAACGCCATTAAGAATGGGTCTTTATACTCCAGATGTCGAAGCAGAGCAACTAACAACATTTAACACAAGACCAAATTTATATGGTATGATACTTAACAATAATGGAGCAACTATTTCAGTTACACTTAGTTGAAAAACCAATGACTTCAAGGCAACATATACACCGACAAAAGATTGAAACTTTTGATGGGTTCTTTCATGAGATAGTTTAGTGAGCACAGGATTGTTAACATGAACGTATGATGAAATAATTGTTGTAACCAATGAGTATGGTAAAGTTTATACAAGCACATTTAATAATAATACGTTAGTAATCAGAGATTTACCAACTATAGATTATTCACCAGCATGACCAGCATGGACAAATCAAGTGATAGCTACACTTACATGAGCCAACTGACGATTACAAGTGACAAACAATTCATGAAATGGATATAGCAAGACTTATACATTTACTGAAAGTGGAAGTTTCAATTTCGAATATAGGGATAATAATCGGAACACATGATCAACTCTAGCTACAGTTTATTGGATTGATACTATTGTTCCTACAGTTTCAACTTGATATATATCAAGTGGAGCAACATGAATGAACTGAACATTGTTGTATTATAATTGAATTATTGACATCAGGGCAGAGGTCTCAGATGATTGATGATCACTGCTTTCTTGAGCTACTTGTCAGTATACTACATGATGAATAACTTGGTCTAATGCTGTTTATCAAACGACATATTGTGAGGTTACATGATTAAATTATACTTCAGACATAAATGTCAGATTTAGAATTTCTGATAATGCTTGAAGTACCACAACCTGAGCTACATGAACATATTACATTGATAATTATGCACCACCATTGATATGAGGTTGGTTACGGGTAAAAAAATGATGATGAGTGGATGCAGATTCGACAAATTCAGTTACTGTGGATGAATTGTGAAATGTATATTTGGGATGATGGTTCGGTAGTAGTCTCACATTCTGATCATTCTCTTTAACGAGTGCTGTTGGTAGTGATTCCTTCGCGGCCAAGATATCATCAACATGAGTATGGATGCGAGCTTCTGCTACAGCAGCAAATGGATGATCAAATGGTAAAGGAATAGACATAGATAGTGAATGAAATTCTTATCTAGGATGATTTTTTGGAAATGCTTCAATGACATTAGGAAGTATTGTTTTAGGTAATAGTTGATGAAATGATCAATATATAGCACAATTATCATCCACATGAGCATGGGTATGGGCGCGTAAAGCATGAGGAGGTTGATGGGCCGTTAATAATGAGGTTGTTGATGATGTTGCTACAGACGCTAGCTGAAATGTTTATATTGTTTGATATTATTATGAGACAGGTTATTGGTGAGCCACAGAACTTCACGGTAGTGGATCTAGAGATATTGTGGTTGCCAAATTATCATCAACATGAGCGTGGATGTGGGCAGTTAAAGCATGATGACCAGGCCAAGATAGGGTATGAATAAAAATAAGTGATTCCTGAAAAATTTATCTTGCATGAACTTTTCAAAATACATCATGTTTTTCAAACATTTGTTTAACTTCTTCTGGAGGTGATGATATGTATGTGGCCCAATTATCATCAACATGAGTTTGGATGTGGGCAGTTAAAGCGTGATGACCTGGAGCAGATGCACTCAACTGAATTGATGTAGATAATTCTTGAAATATTTATGCCATTTGATATTTTCAGAATCCCACTTCTTTTGGTCCATATAGTCTTTGAACCACATCATATACTCAGTCTTTTGTCGCTAAATTATCATCAACATGAATATGGCAACGGGCGACTAGTTGATGAGCCGTCCTTGATTATGATTATGTAGATGATATAGCTATAGATAGTTCTTGAAATATTTATGTTGCTTGAGCATACAATGATGGGGCGGCGACTTTTGGAAATATAACTCTTTCTCCTGTTTGAGGTTATGATATATTCTTAGCCAAAATATCGTCAACATGAGTTTGGCAGGGAGCAATAAGAGCATGATGAGAACTTACGGATGAGGCATTATCTATGGATGCCAATACCAAAGGTGATATATATATGTGAGGAAGATTCCAATCATCATCAATAGAATTTGGTGATACACAATTATCGAGTTCTTGAGATTATGATCCTTTCGTAGCAAAAATAGTTAAAGAACAATTTACTATAAATAATTATGCTAACACAACAGACACAACATCCGTAGTCTTGAATATAATATGTCCTACAGAAGGTACCTGACAAGTTGAGTGAATCGAAATGGCATACGGAAATAATCCAAATCCGACAAATTGGACTTGATGTACTTCATCACAAGAACGAACATTAGATGAATGAATATGAACCAAAACAGTATACATGAGATTTCGTGATGCTCTTGGCAATATAACAGATGATGTCACAGACACAATTCTTTTTGAGATTATTGATAATACTCCACCAACCATACCTGAATTAATTTCACCGACAAGCTGACAAATTTTTGGAACATGAACAGTTAATTTACTACGAAGTTGAGCTGTAGATACATGAGCATGAATAGATGGATATGTTTATGAAGTAAGTACGTGAAACGATTTTGCAACAATATTAAATTCATGAACAACCCCAATAACTTGAATAACTATTACCTGATTGGAGACTAACATATATTATCGAAGAGTGTATGCGTTTGATGGTAACGGTAATACATGAGCATGGAGTAGCTGATCGAATTTCCTTGTAGATACGATACTACCAACAATTTGAACTGCTGAGATATATAGTGGAACAACAGGGAATAATTGAGCAACATTATATTATAAATGAACAATAGATATTTGGGCCACAGTATATGATGCAGGATGAATCAGCTGAACAACATGTGAGTATACAACATGATGAGAATGGCTAGCGGCAAGTTATTCATGAGCTGGGTGATTTTGTTATGCCACATGATTAGATCCACAGGGAGATATCACAATTAATTTCAGAGCAAAAGATCTAACAGATAATTTATGAACATGAACATCTTCGACATATAATTATGATAATACGGCACCACTACGATTTGGTTGAAGTTGAATCTGAGTAACTCGAAATCGAACGACCAAATGATGATGAACTAATTGGGATGAATTAAAATGAATAGCGGTAGACGCTAGCTGAAATTCCTACGTCGCATGATATTTCCAATGAACCTGAACATTTGGTTCTACCACATTAAAAAGTAGCTGAAGCAATGATATATTTATCTGAAAGTTGAGTAATACATGAGTTTGGCTCCGAGCAGTACAGTGATGATGAAGTGATGATGATCAGCTTAATTGAATAACAGTAGATAGTGGATGAAATTCTTATGTAGTATGATATTTCCAATGAACCTGAACATTTGGTTCTACCACATTAAAAAGTAGCTGAAGCAATGATATATTTATCTGAAAATTAAGTAGTACATGAATTTGGATACGAGCAACAAAAATATGAACAACTCTTTCTGATCAATGAAATTGAATATCGATAGATAGTGGATGAAATTCTTATGTAGTACGATATAACACATTCGCGTGACAAACTGTGACTTATGTACAAGCATTAAGCAATACATGAGCAAGCTTACGAACAACGCAATGAGCATGATGAATGCCTGGTGATAACAATGTTTATTGAAATTGAATATCGATAGATAGTGGTTGAAATACTTATATAGTATGATATTTCATATGAGAAGTATCTTTCGGCTGAAATACATTAATGACTAGTTACAGTGATAATGATATTTTTGTCTCAAAAGTAAGTAATACATGAGTTTGGCTCCGAGCAGTACAGTGATGATGAAGTGATGATGATAAATGAAATTGAATAACAGTAGATAGTGGATGAAATTCTTATGTAGTATGATATTTTAATTGAACCTGAATATTTGGTTCTATAACATTAGTAAGTACTTGATTGTCTGATATATTTATCTGAAAATTAAGTAGTACTTGAGTTTGGGAACAAGTGACACAATGATGATGAAATAGTATCGATCAATGAAATTGAATATCGATAGATAGTGGATGAAATTCTTATGTAGTATGAATTTTTAACGAAACAGCAACATTTGGTTCTATAACATTAGTAAGTACTTGATTGTCTGATATATTCTTCTGAAAATTAAGTAGTACTTGAGCTTGGGAACAAGTGACACAATGATGATGAAATAATTTCGATATATGAAGATGAATAGCAATAGATGCTAGTTGAAATTCTTATGTAGTATGAGGTTTTAATTGAACCTGAATATTTGGTTCTATAACATTAAATGCTACTGGTGACCGACCTGATGTATTCATATGAAAAGTTGGTTTAAATAATACTCCAAGCTGATCATGATTCACCATCAATAACGATACAGGGACAACGACCACTACGTTAGTGACTTTGGACATCATATGTCCTAGTGATCAGTGAATCTGATGAGTTCAGATGTCTTATGGAAATAGTCCAAATCCTACTAATTGGACCTGATGTACCTGAAGTATCGAACATACATTAGAAAATTGAAACTGAATAAAAACTGTTTATATGGCATTCCGCGATGCTTTCTGAAATATCACAGGCGATTTTACGGATACAATTATTCTTGATATTCCTGACGATACTCCACCAACAACGCCAGAGTTAATTTCACCAACAAGCTGACAATATCTCAATACATGAAATATTAATTTACTGCGAAGCTGATCTTTCGACACATGATGAATGAGTTGATACGTTTATGAGTTAAGTACTTGATCAGATTTTTCTGTAATATATACATGATGAACAGTGCTGACAACATGAGCGACAATTATGTGATTAGAAGAAAATATATATTATCGAAGAATATATGCATTTGATATTGCATGAAATACGTGAACATGGACATGAATGAATTTCTTTTTGGATTTTATTCCACCAACCACATCACAATTAATTTCACCAACAAGCTGACAATATCTCAATACATGAAATATTAATTTACTGCGAAGCTGATCTTTCGACACATGATGAATGAGTTGATACGTTTATGAGTTAAGTACCTGATCAGATTTTTCTGTAATATATACATGATGAACAGTGCTGACAACATGAGCGACAATTATATGATTAGAAGAAAATAGATATTATCGAAGAATATATGCATTTGATATTGCTGGTAATACATGAACATGGATTTGAATGAATTTTGATATTTCTTTTGATAATATTCCACCAACCATACCAGAACTTATTTCACCGACAAGCTGACAGATATTTACTACAACATGAACAGTTTCATTAGTGCGAAGTGCTGCGATAGATACATGAGTAGGCGTAGAATGATACGTGCGAGAGATAAGTACTTGATCAGATTTTGCTGTAATATTTAATTCAGGTACAGAATCAACAACATGAAAGACAATTACATGACTTACAAATAACACATACTATCGAAGAGTATATGCTTATGATGAAGAATGAAATACATGAAATCGAAGCGAAATATGGAATTTTGTAATTAATATTACACCACCATCAGAAACATTGGCTCCAGTTTTGATATTCACATGAGCCACACCAGCGAACTTATCAACTATTACATGAAATAATTTTTCTTGATCAATCCATATCACAGAGACCTGAGCATGACTTGATCAGTTTATCCGAAATCGAAATTGAACTCCATATTCTATCTATGATTCTGGATTAATTTTAATGATGAACTTCGATAAGATTTCTGCTCTTTGAGAATCAGATTGAAATATTTTAGACTTCTCACAATATTGAAATAACGGAAGTTGATATGAATGAGTAACATGGACTTCTAATGGTAAACGAAATTGAGCATATGAGTTTGATTGAACAGACGATTATTTGAAAATGTGAGACATAGATTCATTAGATAATAAAAGTCAAATAACATTCGCCTGATGGATAAGAAAAAATAGAAATTGAACAGCAGAAACAATTTTTTCTCGCGGGTCTCCGCATAATTCATATGGGATTCTTCTATATACAGATTGAGATTTCTTAATCTTTAGGTTTTATAATTCACCTACACCAGCATCTGATTATGGACAATTTTCAATACCTTATTCTGATCTAACCATAGAGACACGAAAACATTTATTAATATCTGTTGATCTGTCTACAGAGCGGGCTGATTTTTATATTGATGGGGTTAATATTTCTGATTCAAAATATGAAGCTGGAGCAGGTATGCCTTCGTCTATATGAACAAGTAGTGATGAATGGGCACTAGGAGCTAGAGCAAATTGAGGAAGTCCATTTAGTGGAACTATGGACGAAATTCGTCTTTATTCTCGTGCATTTTCTTCATGAGAAATTCAACAATTATATTATACCAACCTTTCAAAATTCAATACATGAGAATGGTTATTTAACGTGAATTATCAATGTTTACGAAGTGATACACAGACCATCTCTTATTCATGATATGCAAGTGATCTTGCAACTAATACAGCAACAACCTGAAGATCAACCACGGTTAGTCTACCAAACTATTCATGGCCATGACCATTGGGTATCGATATAGGAAGTATTTCAGCTTCTTTAAGTTCATCAACTTTATCGTGACAATTTACTTGATACTTCAAATTTATAGATCGGATCTGAACAACATGATGGACTACGACAATCCAGTTACCTCTTGCGATGAGTTGAGTTAATAATCCAAATAACGCTATTAATTGGTCTAACATATACTTTAAGTGATCGTGAATAGATACGATCAATGGAATATCAACAACATGAGTTTATATTAACTCATGATTATCAGGGTATATAAGCTTCTCTGGAGCTCAAACATATATACAAAGAGATTATAACTCTTACATGTGTCCGTGATGAGAGTATGGTAACAAACCTTATATTAAGGTAGAGGTGCCAGCATTCCAATCACCAGACACTTATTCAGGTTCTATCACTTACGATAAAGCGACCTAATTTTACTATTTAATCAAAAAAAATGAAAACATTCAACTTCAACAAATCAAAAAAACGATGACCAAGAGCCACTAAGTTCTCAAATAATTTAAATCCTAAAAAAAGTCTATTCAATGTAGACAGACCATTCAGCTTGGTATTTTGATGTGACTTAGTGGAAAAGCAAATGCCCCCATTTGCTAGGATCAGGATCAATTCCATGGGTATCCCCAATCCCGGAATTGATCCTAAGTCCAAATTTAACTCAATGACCTATTCCCCAAATCATTGCATAAAACAACAATTTGATAGAAAAAATTACTTCGATTACAAGCGATTATGTAAAATATGTAACGAATTTATACCCCCATGATTTGATTTATTATTTAATTTTGTTCTGATGTTAATCAAACTAGAAAGCAATTCTAAAAAAGACACCAAGTTCTCAAATATTTTATATCCTACAAGGCTATATAAAATACCTAAACCATTCAGCTTGGTATTTTGATGTATGTTCAACCACCAACCCTATAATTCTACTGGGTTGGATGATTGAGCTATACCGACGACTTGAGAAATTGTAAGCACGAATCCGCCAAGGTGGATGAAATGATTGCAGATTTCAAAAGCGGTTCGGTATGACTTGGTGTGAAAGCAAATGCCCCCATTTGCTTAGGATTAGAATCAATTTTATAGATTCCCCAATCTAAAAATTGGTTTTATACTGAGACACAATCCCGTAGTATTACGGGGTGATGTCAAAGTTATACCGACAAATATTGGACGCTTTAATTTCAAACGAAGTGAAGAAATTAAAGATTTCCAATATAGTTCGGTATATTCCAAATTATTATTTGGTTCTGAGTCAATTCTATGGGTTTCCCCAATCTAAGATTTGACTCGGGACCAAATTCTTTAAAAATGTTCTTACTGAACACGAACATAAATTTATAATGGAAAAATACTTTGAAATATTTAATATATTTAAAATATCAAATGATTTTTAAAATCAGATTCTGGATGATAAGATTATTATCAAATCATATAATCAAAAAAGGGTTTTTAATCTGAATCTTTTTTCTGCTATTTTGATATGCTTTTGCGTCTTCATCTAACGACTGTCAATTATTCAGCTCCGATTATAAGGTAATATCTGAACAAGCAATAAAAAAATTGGGTTATGAATATATTTTTCCAGCCGAAGCACTTGAGCAATCTTTACTAAATCTCAAAACCTATTGTTGCAAGTCAGTTGATCCATCAGATGATTATTGTAAGAAAAACAAAAATAATTTACCTCAATATTATCCAGAAAGTGCATTTCTTTATGATCATTTGATAGATGTTTGAATTAGGAGATTAAATGCATTCGATAATTTAACTTATTGATTGCAATCAGATATAATTTGAAAAGAATGGAGAGATCGAATTATTAAAAATTCCGAAAGCAAAGATTGAACCACAGCCAAAATAATCTTTGATAAGTATCAAAAATATCGAACAGTTAAAAATCCCATTATTACAGCTGATTCTAGTAGTATAATAAATAATGAGACGGTTTTTAAATCCAATTATAATAATATAGATCAAGTTTCTTTATTTGATAAATATATAAGTTTATGTTTTATAACTAAAAAAATATATGAACCATTTAAGGGCTCTGTTTGAATTGGAAACCCCTCAGATAGTAATAGTTACTACAGCAAATGCCTCAAATTAATTAAAAACAGGATAAGCCAAGAAAATACTTACGTTCAAAGTCTTATAATTAGGAAATCAAATAAATTATTGATAGATGTAAACAAAGCCTACATGAATGATTCTTTTGTGAAAAAAAGTCTTATGAGCTTACAATCTAGAATATCAGATATTAAAAATCTCTTTAAAACCATTGTTAAACAAGCCCCAACATCTCAAAGCTGCTCCAAATAATTTAGTCTTTAGTCTTTAGTTATTCATAATTCCCCAATTCCCTAATTCCTCAATTTTCAATTCCTTAATTCCAGATTCTTCAAGTTTTAATTTATTTAATCTCGTTTCATGAAAAAATTAATCAGATTAACATTTATCTTTTCAATTTTATGATTCTGATTTTTAACATTAACTTCTGCACAAGATTTAGAAATTATTCCAAAATCTGATAATGAGGCTGGTATTATCCAATCTGTAGATAAGGTAGCAAGTGGATGACATGTTCGAGACATATATAATCAGGAAGCAAAAAAAATGGCTTGAAATGTTTGAGATCAATTAGCTTCCTGAATTATGACTCGAGACACTTTACTGGATTATGTTGTGTATTTGATCAAATTTTTATCACAAATCTGATTAGTGATATGAACAGCAATGATACTTTATGCATGATATCTCTATGCAACCACGATATTCGGATCATGAGATGCTAGCAAATGAAAAAAAGCAATCACAAATGCAATTATATGAGTGATTGTAATTATTTTTTCTTATGCTATTATGAAACTCCTAGTAAGTGCATTTATTTCTTAAATACTTTATGCTAAATGCTTCAAGCTAAATGCTTCAAGCTTAATGCTATATGCTTTATGCTAAAGACTAAAGACTAAAAACTAAAGACTATTTCGTATCTCCGACCTGGATTTTCTTATTAAGAGAAATCGCAAGGTCATTCATATCATTAAGCATTTCTCCGACCACTCACCAAAAAACAACATTATTGTCAAAAAAACTTATAACCTCTTGAGCTAATCAAACAGTTTTATAATTCTGACTGGTTTTGACAGGGTTTTCTGCCAATGCTTGATATTGCTCAGCGATCTTTCTAAAATATTCAACCTGGTTGTTTAAAGTTTCTAGATTATAAAAAGGCTGAGTGTTAGCTTTATTTTTTGCTACATCGGCGACTACAATATATTTATTATAGTCATCAGCTTCGGATTTATCAGAATTCTCGCCGATAATTGATTGTAACTTTTTATTGGTTTGTGATTCTTTGTTTTGTTCATCTTTTTTTGATTTTTGAGGAAAAATTGATTTGGAATTTATATTAATATCAAAAGAAAAAAGATTCCCTAAATTTAATTTAACAGGTATATCCAAGGATTCTTTTGTTTTAGTCTTCTTTATCATCTCTCAGCTAGTTTTTAATCATTCAAGAATATTATATATTTCATTGAATATGGCTTGTATGCTATAAACCTTTTTTCATCTTGTAACATATTTTTTTTCTACAGGAACCTTACAAAATTTAATCTGATACATATCTTCTACACCCTCCCATCATCATCAATTTGGTCATCCAATCATACCACAGGAACAATCAGTTACACACAATATTTTTTCACTTACTCATAGACCATCACAATTCCCAATGCAAGATTTTGTTTTCTCAAATTCACATTTCATCTGATCTCACAAATCGCTCATTGCCTGACATTCAGGATCGGATGTTCACATCAATTTCTCAGTAATCTGATTAATTACTTTATCTACATCACCATTTTGCTTATCTAATTCTTTTTTATAATTATCAATCAAATTCTCGTTTATTACGACATCAGGATCAGCATTTTCTATAAAATCAACTAATCAAGAAATATATTCTTCATCACTTATAAAAATTTCTTGTTGTGTGGCATTATCATTAACTACTCCAGTAATACATTGATTTCATCATAGATTTTGATTACTTGCATAGCTAGATTGTCCATTCGTTTGTTGTATAAATTTTTTCACATCATTGCTTACTGTGTTCCCATTTTGGGACGCATCGTTTTGTCCTCATATGACAATATTATCGTTCGAAGCATTATCTACTGTTGCATTATTAGTTGAATTATTACCAGCACCATTTCAAATTCAAGTATTTAAATCGTCATTAACTGAAGGATTATTGTTAGTGGAATTATTTGAATCTGATGAAGAATTACTTGCTCAGTTTTTTAACTCAGGTAATCTGTAGAATAAGGTTTGTACAACAGGTTCCCATCATTCAAACATAACCTTCCCGATTTCATCCATATCGATCATCAAATCAAAGTCACTATCATCTAAAGTTCCATTCCAAAATAAATCTTCTCCATAATTATCCTGATTCAATGTTTGCATATTAAAATTATTTTCTATGAATGTATTATAGATAGACAAAATTTCGTTTTGTACATTTTGATAATCTTGCAAAACAGGCGTAGAAGTAATGTTTTTGCACACAAAAAACTTTTGATAACTTTGTTCCAATTTTTTATCGCCCGGCGAAAGATCTTGATTGAGTGCCTGTTGCATAGTTATTCTAAAACCAGCAGAATTATAATATAATATATTTATTAGATCATTTTCATCTATCTGACAATTTAAACCATTTCTTGCTTTGATTTGATTAATAATTTTATTTAATGATTTCTTTGTTATTTTTATTTCATTTCATTTTACAAGCTGGAGACTCTTAGAATATAGATCACTAATGTTAGTTTTTCATTTGAAAATATTTCAAATATCCATTTCTCATTTATCTGCTTGGCTTATCCAATCAAAAAAACTTACCCCAAAAGATATAGATCCAATGAATCCACCCAATACCAATACTGAAAAAATCAAAATCAGATTTTTACTTAGGTTTTTGAACATTTCTAAATTTATCATACAAAGTATAAATAGGAGTAACTATTTTCATCAACTGCTTACCAAATCAATCTAATTCTTCACTATACATCATAAATCATATGTGTAAGGGGAAAGCAAAATTAACATCACGAAGCATTCTAATGCTTATAGATAAAGCCTTTTTGGACCAAAGATATTCATTATTGAATTTGATAATTATTTCATTTATTTGACTTTGATTAGTGTTATTTCACAAAATTTCAGGATGATTATTTAATACCATCGTATAGTAATCTACGAAAAGACGATAATAGAAAAGTTCATTATACATTATATTCACGAACGATCACAATGAATCTTGTGAGTCCCCATAAAGTCCACACATTATTATATTGCTGTTATTGTTTATATTACATGCTTTTGTGTCAGCATCATTTTGTATAGCTCCCACGTTTAATATTTCTATTTTGTTCAATAATTTCTTCATGTTGTTAATATATTTTTGTAGGGTTTTACATGTTTGTGGATATTTACGAGTTGTGTTTTCTTTACATATTTCCAATCAATTAAAATATTTAGAAGAGAATAAATCAGCCTGATTTTTGATAATATCATCAGTTCCCCCAGTGATTACTAATCAATAAATCGTTGATTGCTTGATGTTTACATAATCATTCAAAATCTGATTCAATGCCTTAGGAAAATGTTTCTCTATTTTACAATAACTCATATTAGATCAAGGTTTACAAAGATCTACTGAGTCAGAATTTTCTGGATCGGAATTATATAAATCCTGAATTCACAACTCTTTCCAACTTGATGTTTTAACATATTTAATCAAATTATCATCAAAAGATGATTTCATCCCAGCATTTATATTGCTACAAACTATGTAAACCCATACAGATTGCTTAGCCAAATGAATAACATTATCTTCTACCAGAATATCATTATTCAAAACGGTTTTACAATAATTAGCTATAACATTGGTTACATTCCAATCGTCAATATTAGTAGATAAATTCGCATTTATATTAGCCATATATTGATCAAAATCCAAAGGCAGAGAATTGGCTCATGCCCAAATATAATTAACACAAAAAATTAATGAAATAATTCACAACGATATTAATTTGATACTGAATCAGTTTTTTAATTTCATAAAAGGGGATTAAGGGAATTTAAATGGATAAACATTGATAAAAGCTTCGCGATAAACATTGTTAAAAATAGATAAAAAAATTAATAATTAACACTTAGTCATTTCATCGCTTAATAAAAACATTTTCATCATCATCCACATTGATTTTCACAAGCTGTTCATAGGTTTTTTATCAATCAGTCATCTTTTGTTCAGATTATTTTTTTGTCCTGATTTATACTATTTAACATCAAATCTATCTTAGATGTAATATCCTGACTTTCAGAAAAACTTGCAGATTTCATATCAGCTTTCTGTTGATCTATCAAGTCTCTTATATTAGGATTTGTTAGCGTCGATAAATTGTTAGTATATTTGATTGGTAATTGAGAAAGATCAGAAGTTACAAGTTCTTCATCTTTTTTTTGAATAATAGACCTTCGATTTGTTATCATTCAAGAAGTATCATTTATGATTCAACCATCATCAATATTTACTTTTACAATTTTACCTCATAATTGGACAAGCGTAGTTTTCATTCCTTGTTTTGAGGGAGAAATTTTTTGAACAGGATTAAATATAGAATATATTTCTTTGCGCAATTTTTGAATAGCTCCGGTAACTATACTCCAGGATTTTTTCACAGAATCTTTTGCTCAAGCTCATATTTTTTTTATATTATTTTTGAAATTGGTTTTATTCTTATCACATTTATCGTCTCGTCATTTTGCACAATTATATTCACTTTGCATATCCAAAATTTTTTGATAGTTCACTCTTATAGTAATTCCATCCAGTCATCATCTAGAATAATCATTGTCAAATTGGGTCACCGAATCGAATGCAATAACAGATTTCATAGCTGACAAGAGACTGCTCAACATACTTATAATATTATTATATTTCACGCCATTTTCTATTTTGGAACTTGAAATCAAAATTCATTTTTTAGAATATTTTTGAATAATAGCATTCATTATTTTGATATTACTCTCGTTTACGCTGTCATACCATCATCATCCCAATCATAATTCATATTTTTTATCATTCACCAATGAACTTAATCCCTCCAATGTTTTCCAGTCTCTGGCGAAAACTTTATTTTTAGAAGATATCGCAGTAGATCATGCCAAATCTTTAACTCATCATCGATCTTGCAAGGAGCCAGCAATTGCACCAAGTGCGGTTACCGTACTTATTTTTTGATCAACATTTGTTAATGCTCCTTGTACAAGATTTTGTGCTGGCGGACTAAATTTATTCCCCTCAAATCGATTCGGATTTACGTATTTACCAGCATATTTTCATTCTGTTCATATGGTTTTGATGCTATTAGTCATTTCTTGTACAAAATCATTTATCATTCTGAATGTTTCAGGCGCAGATCAACAGATATTAGACATTTCACAGTTAATTTGTCAAAAACCCGTTCTTTGAGCAAAAGTACAAACTGGAAAAAAACTTGATAATATAAATATCAAAATCAGAATCTTATTTCTTTTATTTCGTGATTTAGACATTGATAAACAATTGATAAAAGTTCACTACGCTCACGATAAACATTGATAAATTTAATCCCCTAATTCCTCCTGTCCCGCAACGGCGGGGTTATTCCACAATTCCATTTTCTTAATTACTAATTTTAGTAGTGTCCCATGGTCTTCGATTAACGTCATTTTTCACAAGCAATAAATCCTTTTTATTAGATTTTAAATATACTCAATCGAATATGCCAGCCATATAATTGTATTTTTTCTTTAGAGATGGATTCGATTTTGCAATTTGCCTAAATAAATAGTTGTGATTGATGTACATGTTAAAACATTCAGCGAAATCTTCAAATGGATCATACATACCATATCCACTACAAAAATCTTTTTTTGTTGCTTTGGCTTTTCTAATTTTTTCACTTCCTCGGGAGATACCATAATAATATATAGAAGGATCGTTAATATAAAAAGTAACTTTTCAAAATTCAGTAAAAGATCAATGCTTCTTACCGCCATTTCATTGCAAGAATCCCAAATCAACAATATGACCCATCTCATGACTTACTAAATTAAGGAATTCTGAATAAATATCCACCGTTCATACATTGAAAACTATGCTATACCATGTTGCATATCATCTCCTATCTCATTTATTATTATTTATAGTAATTTCACTTATCGTATCCTCAAAATTTGATCAAATTTTATTACTATCATTTATAAAATATACGATATCAACTATATCAGACAAATAAGCCCTCTTCTGATAATAATTATATTTTCAATGGAAATTTATCTTATCACAAAGGATATGGTTTGATTTACACAAAATATTAAAATCTGATTCATATCAACTCTCATTTAATTTTTTGTTTCAACTTAAATTCAAATTTTGATATATCTGATTTTGGGCAGAGTAGTGCCCACTAGCCTCAGGCTCTAGATTTTTTTCTTCATTGATTTTTAAATAATCTTTCTGCTCATTATTTATCAACTTTTCTCAAATATGAAAAACATTGAAGCTGATTCCAAGATAAAATATACCGGCAGCAATTATAAATTTGATAATAATTCGTGATTTTCTTTTGTTCATTATATTTAGGTTAGAACGTTAGAATATAGAACGTTAGGACGTTAGGACGTTAGGAATTGAGATTAAAACATTCAGCATATAGCATAAAGCATTCAGCTTAAATATAATATCGAAATACATCATTCAAAATTAGCTGCTCATTACCTCATTTTATATTAAAAACGATCAAATCATCAACATTAATTTTACTGGAATATAAATAGAGCAAAAAGCTATATCAACCTATGATTATCTTATTTCAACTATTTTTGGCTTTAAATATATTTTTACCTACTCATCAGGTAATGTTTTCTACCAGCATGAGAGATCTTTTATCTATACCTCTCCCACAACAATCTTCAAATATTTTCTTGGATTCTTCTTTCCTTGTAGATAAAACAAAGAAACATTTGTTTCATCACTGTTTTATGTCCTCGTCTAGATATCACACGATAGTCGGAATATCATTAATGTTTGTGATTTTTAATTCTTTATTTTTTCTCAAATCTTCTTTTAATTTTGGAGATTGTTTGTTACTATTTGAAAAATAGAAAACACGATTGTTATTGAAAATTTCATTAAATTCCTTCCAATCTGTGAATTTTTGTGCTTCCCAGTAGACAAAATAAAAATCTGACTGTCAGTACATTTTTTTATTAATATTCACGACACTGTCCAAGACATTAGCGATATGTTTAAATTGTTTGGATAAAACTTCCCAATCATCCTCCTCCAATATTTTCTTTATCAATTTAAATTGCTCTGGCATTTGTTTTCGTAACAAATTCGTCTGATGAAAATCTCAATGGTCAACTATGGGATCATGTTGAATATTAGTAAGATCAGTATTAGTAAAAATCTTTTTCGTCTCAGTAAAAATCACTCCGATGAAGATTTGGAAAAAATTATAAAATTCTTGTAAACTTTCTAAGTTATCTTTTCATTTTATATCTTTGCTTATTTGTAAATCCGTTTTTATTTTATAAATCAAGGTTTCTACAAAATTGAGAGTATAATAAAAATCACAAGGACTTGATAAGAAAAAATTATAACTTTTGTATCGCCATTCTACATCAAAAAAGCAAATATCATAATCCTGATACACTTTATCATCATTGGTTATTACTGAAAAGAGCCCATGATGAGTAGCTAGTACAATTGGATACTTGATTTTATTTCTTACGTCCTTAATAAAATGGTAAATTCTATAATCATTCACGTTGTTTAAATCCAGAATTCCATATCCTTGAAATAAATGTGAAACGTATTTCAATACAAATAGTATTTCTTCTTCATCGAAAGTTCATTTATTCAGAAATTCAGAGAATTTTTCATAATTAATCGTTTGCTCTTCTTTGATAAATCCCAAATTTTTAATCCCCATATCGTTAAGTATCGATTTCGCAATATCTAATTTTTGTATGTTAGAAAAAGTTAGAATAACGTTTTTATTAGCAACTAAAGCCTGAATGACACTTCTGATATCTCGATTTCAAACATAATATTTTTTTTGATTTTCTAATTTTTCTAGATCAATCGAATCGTCATCTTTTTTGAGAGAAATATTTCAAGGCATTATTTTTTTCAGTGGCGGAAAATCAATTTTATTCATCGCGAACTTTCACTTATTTTCCAAAATATCGTTTCGTATAGATCATTCATATCTCAGAAAATAACTTAGATTATCATATTCTTCAGCTAGCTTATAAATATAATTTACAAAATATATGAATAATGCTAAACTATTTTTAGTGTCATACATTGCGTCGTGCGAATCTTCATCAGCATGTTCTTTGCCACCATTCAATTCAAGAAAAATTTTATTAAATTCATCTTCAGTCTGCATGTGATTCATTAATATCTCTAGTGCATAACTAGGAGAGTAGTGAACAAAAGTTTGAGCTAACGCGAATGTATCTATGGATTTTCCATATTTTAAACTAGGAAAATATTTATTCAAAAAATCCAAATCAAATTTAATATTATGTCAGATTAAAATTGTTCTTTCATCAAAAAATTTAGAAATTTCTGGCAGAATTTCGTTTATCTCCGGAGCGTTTTGTAAATCGGCAATATTTAATCCTGTTACGAAACCCACAATATGTTTAAGTTCATCGGTTTTTTTTGTCGGTTTAATCAACGATTGAAATTCATCTATGATTTTTCATTTTTCATCCAGCTGGACAATTCAGATTTGTATGGGCTCATCTTTGGTATAATCCAATCATGTTGTTTCGAAATCCAATCAAACATATCTTCGAGATTTATTTAACATAAATTTAATAATAAATAAAAAGCGTTTAAACGGTTATAAAGAAATCATTTGTAAGGAACGGTCGCGACCGTTCCCTACTAACTAACGTTCTAACGTTCCAACGTTCTAATTTTTTATTCAAATTCTTTTAATTGTTCACAAACCTTTCTAAAAGTACATCCATTACATTTTTTACTACTCTTAGTCCTTTTGAATTCCTTACTTTCAAGCGGGATATTATTTATGATATTACCATCGACTATAAATTGTTTTTGGTAACTAACATCATCAATCAATTTTTTTTCAATATTTTGTATATCTTCCTTAGTTATCTTGCCCCCAATCTTATTTAAACTTGGTACGTAAACTTCATATCAAGAGATATCAAGATTATCTATATCTTTTCTAGTTTTCAAAATTAATTTTAAAGCATAGATTTTAATCTGATCTGAAGGTCAGTCAGCTTCCATTTTTTCTTGTCCAGATTTCCAATCAATGATCAGATAACTATCATTTTCAAAAATAGCTCCAAAGTCAGGTGCGGCCATGATTACGATATCTTTCAACTCTGGGATATTATAAAGTTTAACTTTCATGTTTTCGAAATCTTTTTCTCTAGGACTTTCGATGTAGACAGTCTTAGCCTTCTTAAAATAAGATAAAATTTTATCATGCCATTCACTTTCCATGAAAACATTCAGATTATTTATTACTTTATCGATAGATTCATCGAGTCTGGCGTCTACATCAAGTCCATAATAATGTTCAGATAATCAGAATTTATTATCTTTGTTATATCCATCTTCATAATTTCTATCTTTTGACATTTGAAACTCGTCTTTCATTTCTTGTGTCATTCTGTCTTTCAGTTTTCATATATTTTCATCATCTGCATTTCAGTTCCTCAATAATTTCAAATAATCCGATAATATAAAATGAGTTTTCTCTCCAACTCGCATTTCCAAACTTTTGAGATGTTTGAGTAATAATGATTCTAACCAAATTTTTTCATCAACATCTCTGAGTGAGTGAGTGTAATAATTGAAGAAATATTTCTTTTGACAGTATTCCAGGACCGTTATCCTGGTTGTAGACCAGCTTAAATTGTTTGAACGATTATACATTTTTATTTAAGAAAATATAAATCTGATTAAATTTAATTCAAAAACAATCATCGATTTTTTTCATCGATGTATTTCACCCCGCAATTTCTGCGTGGGATAAACATGTTTATCTATTTCATTCTGTATTTCAATTTATTATCTTACAAAAGGATTAAATAAAACAAAAAATCATGACTTGACTTTCATGAGAAAATATTTATATAAAAATATAAAAATAAAAAAACCAATAAAAATTAAATAAAAATTATGAATTCAATTTGTGTAAAAAAAAGAACATACACTTCCCCCCAAAGTGTTACTCTTACCATAATGATTGGTAGCGTGGAATATTTTGCAATAGTCCAGCTTTGCTGGATGAATCAGGAAGAAAACAAAATTTCTTTGGAAAAGGACGAAGAACAAGAAGAATTAATTCTACTTGTTTGGATTGGAAGAGATCTGACACTCTACAACACTTGGGAAAGAAACGACTTTCCTAAAATTCAATTGGACATTGATCATTATGAGTGTATGATTCATATATTCCAGGCACAAGGGGCTTTTCAGAGGATTCTTAATGAGCCCACATTTCAGGATTATTCATCATATAAGAAGGAAAATCCCATATTTGAAACTTCAGAAAGATCATTCTCGTTGATAAAAAACTTTGTAGGGAATGTGGATTTCCTCATGCAAGTAATCATCGACAATATTCCGGATTCGATTAAAAAACAACTGGTTCAATAATTATCATTGCCAAATAAAAAACCGAATTACATCCATCATTATTTATTATATTTCCAACTGACTACAAATCACTTTCAGTTGGATTTTTTTAATATTTGACTTTATCGACAAAATATTTATAAGAAAGAAATAACAATAATAAAAAAAACCACAAAAAAATAATTTATGAAAAAAATTAAAACAAAAATTAGAAAAATTAATAATCCTTCTAAAAACACAAACGAAAAATTGTTTGAAATAGAGATCGATGGCATTAAGTATGTGATGGTTATTTTACTGTGCTGGAAAAAAGGAATAGAAAATATTTCCTTATCAAAAAAAGAAGAAAATTCTCCAGCCATTTTGATATGGATCGCTCCAAATCTAAAGACGTATGACTGGTTTAAAAGCCTAAAATACGATCCCAACCTTATCTTAAAAAAACCAGTAAAGAAGGCCCTTGATATCAAAATCTCAGATGTCACATTTATGCATTTGTTTACCAGCCGTGAACAAATATGTTCATACTCGGTCCCTACTTATAAAATATATTTGAAATGGGCAGACCCCGATTATTATGTAATGGAAAATTCCTTCAAAAAACTAAAGAAGGAAACAGGTGGTGATATGGATGAGTTTATTGAAACGATTCTACTCAAAATCCCAAAGAAATTCAGATATTCCTTGCCAGCGGAGTTATAATGCATAATACAATATCAATTTATTAATACTTCTTCCTGAGGTCCCTGCGAATTGAATCCAATCGCACACCTCATTTTTTTAAAATCAGATTTTAATCTTGAAAAAAAATTTCAATAAATTATTATCCTTACTCGCGACGAAAACTAAAAGAGATGATAAATTAGAAATGATAGATGATAAATGATAGATTTTTTTATTATAAATTATTAATTTTTAATTTTTAATTAAATATAATGTGTTTATTTTGAAAAAAGTGAAAAAAGTACGTTTATTCTTTCGATGAGGCGAAATGACTTGGTAAACAAATTTTATGATGAAAATGAGCTAATCTAGCCGAAATGGTTAGCATGTGACTGCCTATTCCTATGGGATTTACAATCACAACTGAGACTTGTGATATTTATTATAAAAATAACAAAGTCTATCCGCAAGAAGTTATAGATCAGATTGAAAAAAATTTAAAAAAACTTGAACATCAAATGTGAAAAAAACTTTGAGATCCCAAAGATCCTTTATTAGTCTCTGTTAGATCATGAGCTGCAGATTCTATGCCAGGCATGATGGATACGATTTTAAATTTATGACTTAATGACCAGTCAGTTGAATGATTAAGCTTGAAAACTGGTAATCCAAGATTCACGCGAGATTCCTACAGAAGATTTATCCAAATGTTTGGCGATGTTGTCATGGAAGTCCCTCACCATGAATTTGAGCATGCATTACAATCTGTCAAAGATTCTAAATGAGTAAAACATGATACTGAACTGACAACAGATGATTTAAAAAAAGTTGTAAGTCTTTATAAAGATGTAATTCAAAAGCAGACTGGTAAAACGTTCCCCTCTGATCCAAGAGAGCAACTCAAAATGTCTATCGATGCTGTATTCAATTCACGAAATAACGATAGAGCTATCGTTTACAGAAAACTTAATGACATTCGTTGACTATTATGAACAGCAGTCAATGTTCAGTCTATGGTTTTTGGAAATATGTGAGATACTTCATGAACATGAGTTTGTTTTACAAGAAATCCATCAACATGAGAAAATAAATTTTATTGAGAATTTCTTATGAATGCTCAATGAGAAGACGTGGTTGCTGGTATCAGAACTCCATTAGAAATTCAAGATCTTGAAAAGGTGATGCCTGTGTGTTACGCTCAGCTTGTCCAGATTTATAAATCACTAGAGAATCATTACAAAGATATGCAAGATATGGAATTTACAATCCAGGAATGAAAATTATTTATTTTACAAACAAGGAATGGAAAAAGGACAGCTGCGGCAGCAGTCAAAATGGCTGTAGATATGCTAGGTGAATGATTAATCGACGAAAAAACTGCTATCATGAGAGTGAAACCAGAGCAATTAGACGCTTTGCTTCACAAACAAATAGACCCATCGGCAAAGGCATCAGCAGAACTTCTCACCAAATGATTACCAGCTTCGCCATGAGCGGCTGTTGGTCAAATAGTTTTCAATGCATCGACAGCACATGATCGAGCAGAGCAGTGAAAGAAAGTGATTCTAGTTAGAACAGAAACTTCTCCTGAGGATATTGTGGGTATGAATGCCTCACAATGAATACTAACTGCTAGATGATGAATGACATCTCATGCTGCAGTAGTCGCGAGATGAATGGGTAAATGTTGCGTTGCCGGAGCAGGTGAAATTTTAGTAGATGAACATGCCAAAACATTAATCGTGAAAAATAAAACATTTAACGAAGGAGATATTCTTACATTAGATTGAGCGACTTGAGAAGTCTTCACCGGTGCACTCAAAGTTGTTGACCCTGAATTAAGTGGAGATTTCCAAACACTTATGACATTGGCTGATAAATATAGAAAACTTTCTGTCAGAACTAATGCTGACACACCACACGATGCACAAGTTGCAAGACAATTTGGAGCACAATGAATCTGACTTTGTAGAACGGAACATATGTTTTTTGCGGAAGATAGAATTAAAGCGGTTAGAGAAATGATTCTCGCCGATAATATCGAGTGAAGACAAAAAGCATTAGCAAAATTATTGCCATATCAAAAATCAGATTTCTTATGAATTTTTCAGGCCATGGAATGATTGCCAGTTACTATTAGATTTCTAGATCCACCATTGCACGAATTCCTGCCAACGGAAGAAAAAGACATTGCCGACCTAGCTAATGATATGAAAATTAGTATAGAAAATTTGAAACAAAAAATTTCTGACCTTCACGAAGTTAATCCAATGCTTGGACACAGATGATGCAGACTTGTCATTACTTATCCAGAAATTGCTGAAATGCAGACCCAGGCGGTTATCTCAGCAGCATGTGAAATCACTAAACAAGGTAAAAAAGTTTTGCCGGAAATCATGATTCCATTAGTTTGATTCAAATCAGAATTAGATTTCAACATCGAAATAGTTCACAAAGTAGCAAAAGAAACGATGGAAAAATATTGAGTTCAAATAGAATATAAAGTATGAACCATGATAGAAGTCCCTAGATGAGCTATCACGGCTGATAAAATTGCTGAGACCGCTCAGTTCTTTTCTTTCTGAACAAATGATCTTACCCAGATGAGTTTATGATTTTCTCGTGATGATGCTGGTAAATTTATAAAAGAATATGTGAACAAAAATATTTTCGAAAAAGATCCATTCCAAACTTTGGATCAAGAGGGAGTTGGTCAATTAATGCAAATGGCAGTTACGAAATGAAGAGCGACAAGACCAGACATCAAGTTATGAATCTGTGGCGAACATGGTGGTGATCCAGAATCCATTTATTTCTGTCATAAATTATGACTAAATTATGTAAGCTGTTCTCCATTTAGAGTTCCTATTGCAAGGCTAGCAGCAGCACAAATTTCGCTAAAGCAATGATAAATGTTAAATTAGGAATTATAAATTAGAAGGAAAAAATAATAAAAAAAATCCTGTCTGCCTTAGCGGATGGGTATTTTTAACTTGACTTTACAAAATAATTACATATATTAATGTCAGTATCAATAAATAAAAATCATAAAAATAAAGTCATGAACATTGTACAAGAAATTATTTTAGCCATTTTTAAAGGAATCTTTTGTGATTTTTTTGAAGACACTCTCTCAGAAAGAGAAAAAAAATTCGTAAACAATCTCAAAAAATTCCCTTATTACAAAAGTCTCAGAATTGAAAAATCAGATTCCGGAGAACTTAAGTTAACCTGGTATATGAACAAGGTAACATTGCTTTTAAAAATTGAAGAAACGAGTTTTGACTTCTCATGGATAGAAAAAAGAACACGCGTTTCAATGATAGGGCAAGAACCTACCTTTACCCTAAACAATTTAACACAAGATGAAAAGCATCACAGTGAGTTCCGGGGGGCAGTAGAAGAACTTAAAATGATTTTTTTAAGTTTCTCTCCAGATGCTGCAGTTTACTTCAAGTAATTATATTACATTTAGACATTAATCGGCTTATCACTCTTCTGTGATAGGCTTTTTTTTAAAATTGACTTAATTACATAAATTGATATAAATCAATAAATATTTTTTATTTTTTATATAAATAAAAAATGAAAAAGTTTAAAAAGGAAATTTTCTTAATGCTAACATTATTAGCATGCATAAGTTTTGTTTTCGCTTGATTAACTAATCGACTTGATATAGATGATCCAGGCTGAAGTGGTGATTGGGAGCTTTTTACAAATCCATGTGGATCGGGAGCAACATTACAATATGTTGAAGTTGGTTTAGTAAATGGTGCATGAAGTTTCATTCGAAATTGAGGAAGATTTGATGGTATGGTTTTATGAAGATATGTAACTGTCGTTTGACCTCTATTTACTGATAATAGCAGTAGATGAGTCGCTTGTAACAATAGTCTCAATACAGGCTGATGCCTAGATTATAAAGTAAGATTTTTTTGTGATCGAATGACAAGAAGTGGCAATTGTATAGGTTTACCTAGTAATGCCTATTGGAATACAGTAAGTACTATCATTCAATATTTTATATGAGGTAAATGGACGCCTACTTTAAATGGGACATACAATACCACACCAAGTACAACCGAATGCAGATTCAAATGTAATTCATGATATAATTATCAATGAAGTGGTAATCTATGTAGTTCAGGTTCAATAACAAGAACAGGTAATTGTTTCTGATTACCAGCTAATGCATCTTGGAATACAGTAAGCACTATTACCCAGTATTATGTATGAGGTAATCGAACCCCTAGTTTAATTGGTGTATATAATACTACGCCAAGTACTACCGAATGTAGATTTAAATGTGATATTTGATATTATTATCAATGAAGTGGATGTTTCCAAACACTTTAAATTTTAGAAACTGAACAAATTTTGCTAAAATAAATTAAGAATTGAAAATCAAAAAATATTAAATTAAAGTAGGGGACGGTTTCAAACCGTCCCTTACAAAAAGATAAAAAAAAATTGGAGGCATAACCTCCAACAATTATAATAATAGCTTTAAGTTTGAATTGATTAATCAAATTTAAAATGAAATTTGGATTCTCCATTGCAATTCCCCCAGGTAGAAATAGTCTCTTCTTCCATTTTCCCTTGCCATTCTTCCCGGAAAGAAGTGAAAATTTTTTGGAAATCTTCCAGAAAATAAGAGTTATAAAATTCAGGGAAGAACTTATCCTTGGTAATAAACTCGACCAAACTACGATCCTTATTTTTTGTTTCTTTAACATGAATAGTTACATTTTTAATGCCTTTTTTACGCTGCACGATTAAATAACAATTTACAGCGTTTATTAAATCAGAAGAAGGAGTCACTGCAAGATCATTTACAAATAATGCAGCAATCCTTTCGATTTCTTCTACCGGCAACGGCATATCACCAAAAATTTTAATAATCATATATATATTTTTTATTGTTATATTACTTATAGTATTAATCCCAATAAAGTCAAGACCAACTGTTTTTTACATCAATTTCAATTCATTCAAAACTTTTTCATATTTACTACTTTCTTTGCCATATTTTTGTTCAAGATACATTTTCAATATTCATTTCCGATCACCGAATGATTCAGATAAATTTTTAGCAGAAATTTCGAAATTTTTTATTAACTCTCACATTTCTATCATATCTTTTTTCAGTCTCACATCTTTGATCTCATTTCTCACAGATTCCTGGATATAATCATCTATCTTTTCGTAGTTAATGTCTGATGTCTTGATAACAAGCGAAATATCCTTTAAACTCATTTTATTCTCTACAAATTCAATATCCCATTCATTATTTTTTAAATATTTTTTATTTTCTTCCAAAATACTCTCGATTTTTTCTTCAATAATTCTTTTACTTACAGATTCTCAATTATTTTCTATCAAAATATAAGGATTAATATTTACCTCATTCGCTACAATATTCCTGCCATCGAATTGGAAAAAAAATTTATTCTGATTAATTTCTAGCGAATTAGTTGACCAAATACTACCAACACACAAATAATTCTTATACACAAATGGCTGATGAAGATGTCAGGAAATCAGCTTAATTCATTTCATGTCCAGAAATTCCTCACTTAAAGCCACGTCCTTGTAACCAAATTTAGATTTTTGTCATGGGAATTTCGTATTATTGATATAATAATGATGAATTACGATCAGATTTTCGTTTTTAGAAATTTCATTCAACAAGTATTGATTTAAATGTCATGATTTTTTTTCATTCTTATTCTCAGATTTTTTTAATTCTTCAAAAAAATTATTTAATTTATCTCCTTCATTTCATTCATAATTCATAATTCATAATTCATAATTCTCTAAACTGTATGGCAGAAACAAAATCTGATTTCATTCGATATTTTCAATTATTGATTTAGTTATAAATTTTAATTTTCATTTAGTCTCTAAACCATGAATTATATCAAATGCCCTTTGGGCTTCCTCAAACACAAAGCCACTTCATATCCAATCATGATTACCGGCCAACACATAAACATTTTTTCATTTTTCAAAAAGTTGGACAAAAAAATGATATAAAGCTATCAGGGAATTTCTATCATAAGAAAAATGATAAACATAATCTCATAAGAAAACTATATTTTTTTCATCAGGATATTTTTCAATGAATTTATTTAATTCATTAATTATTCTATCCTTTTGCCTGGTTGTAATGTGAACATCACCGATTAATAACATTTTTTTATTTTTTTATCTTTCTTCATATAAAAAACCTTATCTATATCTAATTCATAAGGTAATCACATCAAATTAGCCAAATCTCAATCTTCCATTTCTCTTTTCAATTCTTCCGAACGTGAATTTATAAGATTTGATATAGGCGTATCAGGATGCTTTTTAGAGAAATCGATCAAGGAACAAAAAATCTCCTTTCTTAACTCTTCAGCGCATTTATCTGTTGTCAAATAAAAGTGACCAGCATTCCCACCAGGAGAAATATTTACTTTAAATCTGAATTTTTCTATTCTTTTTTCTGACATTTTTCTGAAGTTAAAAGAATAAAAATATCTCAATTAATTTATATTCATTATCCCATACTAATCAATGATTTTTTTTCAAACAAAAAACACCTTGTATTATTACAAAGTGCCTTTGCCTAAAAAGGTTTTTGTTAAATTATCTTCTTTTTTTTGCCTTTTTTTTAGCAACTTTTTTTGCTTTCTTTACAGGTTTTTTAGCAACCTTTTTTGCTTTCTTTTTCACAACCATTAGATTTTTGTTATATAAAAAATAAAAATGCAAAACTTGACTACTGAGTTTTTGTAATTGTCAACGCATCAAAAACTCATTACATTATTATGTCTATCGATGCGAAACAAAAAATCAACTAGAACATATTTTTTTATTTTTTTTCTAATCTTTTTTCTACTAATTCTAAAGCCACAACATTCATTTCGTTTTTTTTTGCTATTTACATATTTATTAAATGTTTATTTTTAGTAATTAATTTTGGCATTTTTTTTCAAAAAATATTTCTAAAAATCATTAATTCAGAAAAATAAATCTAATTGAATTAAAAAATTAAAAAATTAAGATATCAATCAGATTCAAAGATTTTATGATTAAAACATTTTATCATTTTATCGCTTTATCGTTTATTATGAAAAAAAGGATTCTAACCTGACTTCAAGTCACTAGCGACCAACTCCATATTGGTAATTATTTTTGATCTATCAAATCCATGTTAGAATTTGGTAAAAAATTCCCTGATTCAGAATTTTTTCTGTTCATTGCCATTATGCATACTTTTACTGAGTTACATAATTGAAAAGAAATTTCGACTAATGCAATCAATTCATTGAAATTATTTCTTGCCTGTTGAATCGATCCATCTAAATATCTAATTTTCAGCCCAGCCGACGTCCCATGACATGTTCAACTTTCACGAGTTTTGACCTGTCTTACTACGATGTGATTTATGGAGAGAATGCATTCTTACAAAGATGCACTTGCAAGATGAAAAGCTTGAGAAATTTCTGTTTGAACTTTTTGTTATCCTATTCTTATGGCTGCAGATATTTTATTATACGATACAGATATCGTCCCTGTTGGAAAAGATCAAAAACAACATGTAGAATTCGCAAGAGATATCGCTGCCAAATTTAATTCTAAGTTTTGAGAAACATTTAAAATCCCTGATGTTTATATCCCCCAGGAAGTGGCTGTTGTACCATGAATTGATGGTCGCAAAATGTCCAAATCATATAATAACTATATCGGATTGCTTGATGACGAAAAAACTGTTTTGAAAAAAGTTAAACAAATTCCAACCAGCACACAAACAGTTCAGGAAAAAAAGAATCCTGACGAATGTAATGTCTACAGAATTTGTAAATTATTTCTTACAGAGAAAGAAAATTTAGATTTAAGAAAAAAATATGAAGCTGGTTGACTATCATACAAAGATGCCAAAGATTATCTTTATGAGAAGATCATAGATTTTCTAAAGCCAATTCAAGCCAAATATAATCAAATCTCCGATAAGGAGATTATTTCATTATTAGCAAAAAATGCAAAAATAGTAAACGAAATAGCCGACAAAAAAATTCAAGAAGTTTACAAAAAAATCTGATTTAAATTATGATAATTAAATGAATTTTAAAATTTGAAAATCATACAAAAATTTAACGAATTATAATAACAATCGTAGCGACGTCCATTTATGGCGTCTCAAATAATAAATTACACGCGATAAATCGCGTCTCTACAAAAAGATGAATATTATTTATAATTATTTAAACTTTCATAATCCTTTCTTTTTCATTAAGATTTAGAATATCCAATTTATTCAAAAATTTTGGCAGAAATTTATTAAAAACTAATCCCCAATGCCATTTTTTCATATTCAAATGTTGCTTCGCAGTAATCCACAAGCTAGAAGTACAATTATTGGCTATTAGACCATAGTGTTCAGTATGATTTTTTGATTCATTAGTTTTTCACACAAATCACAAAAAAAGAGATTTAATCATATCGATACTTATATGAAGAGGATATTTATAAATTTTTTCTTTCCAAAATTCAGCCCTCAATCATATAATATCTTTTTCGGTTCATCGAATATATCTAATACGATATCACGGCCAAATTGCTTTCCAGAAGCTATATTTTTCACCAATGTCCAGTTGTCATTCGACAGATAAATATATTTTTTTATCGTCAGAAAAATTAAATCCAAGTATAGTATGTCATATCCAATTATGAAAAGCGAAAGGACTAATATAAAGATCCAAAGATTTTATTTTATTCAATTCAAAAATTTTTTCTATTCGATTCTGTTTTTGATCGATTCATTCGCTTGTCCAACGGAAGTCTCTCAAATTATGAAATTTTAAAAAATCTCATTCCTGACTGATCTGGCAAAATTTTTGTTGTCCTGGCTTGATCATTTATCATTAAGTTTCGAATAAATCTTAGAAAATATATTTATTTCAAACATTTTTGGAAGCTTGATTTTATTTATTCATTCGACTTGTCTTTTTAGAAAAATTTATTATATATTTTTTTACAACAAAACGATTTTTATATAAATTATTCAACTATGAAACTCGTTCTCTTGCCTGGTAATCATCTCAAAAATAGGGATTGGATCTATCAAATCGAAGAAAGTTTGAAAGATTCCTTTGATGAGACATATATTCAGTGTTATCAACATCGAAATTCAGAACATCAAAATATGGATCTTGAATATGAAATGGAGATTTTATACGAAGAAATAAAATACGATAAAAATATCACTATATTCGCCAAATCATTATGAGATATCTTAGCTATCATGGCAATGACAGAGGAATGAATTAATCCGAGTAAATGTATCTTTCTTTGATTCCCAATGTGATTTGTTAAAAATAACGAATTCCCACTTGAAGATTATCTTTCACAAATACAATGCCCAGTTTTATTTATACAAAAAGCTTATGATCCAGCTTGTGATTATCAAGAATTAGTTGATTTAATCTCGGCAATTTCAGATAAATTCCATTTTCATGAAATTCCTGGCAACGATCATGAATATGATGATATCAAAGAAATTAAAAATCTGACTTTAAATTTTATTAACAGTTTCGATGACTAAAAACGACAAAAAAACCGACAATGAAATCAATTTACAAATCGTAGATAAAGATGAATTAGATGAAATGAAGAAAAAAAATAAAAAAATCCAACAGGTGATGGATATTATAATAGAAAATAACTTGCAAGATGACAAGGAATTCATGGACGCGGTTTCTGAGGCCATCAACTGAGTTTGGAAAAACGATGAAATTTAATCTATTAATTGTAATTTATTTACCATCAAATAATTATTCAGTCATTCAAGATTTATGCTCAAAACCTCACATAGATTTTTTTTAATCCTATTTAACAAAAGATTTTTTTTATCAGAAATATTTGGACACAGAATATTTATGATTTCACTACCAGTAGAATGCATAACTTTTTGCTTCTTATAAACTGTTTTTCCCCATTCAAGTAATTGAGATTCTGTTAAGTCCAATCTAATTCAATTTATTATATTAAAAAAATGATAAGCTCTTTTTTCTCATCAAAGAGAATTATCTTCTAATCGTTTTCTCACTCTTACATCTGGATCTATAAATAAAATTTCTTGTCCAATAATTTTTCCTCCCAATAGTTCTTCAATGGCTAAAGAAGTTGATAGACATTGAAACCAATCAGGTATTTCTTGACACCAATTCTCAGGATCAGAAGAAGTGTCTTTTCACCGAGATTTTTCCAATATCGATTCTAATTGTCATTTAGAAATTCTCATAAAAAACTTTTCAAAATAAAAAACCAATCAAATCTGATTAATTTTTTTGTTAAATTAAATTTTATTTAAAATATATTTAATCTCTAGTTATAAATCAATTGGATTCAATAATTTCAAGTGCTTTTTTTCTTTTGAATTCTACATTATGAACGAAGAAAAATTTAGCATGTCATTTTCATTGTTCTTCATCTTGTTCATCATTTTCAGTTTCAACCAAAAAAACCAATGCTCCATAATTAAATATACTTCCCCAAAAAGTAGTTTTTGGAATAGTTACACTTTTAATAGTCGCTGTTTCAAGTGTCCTTACACCCCTAGAAAAAAATCATGTTTGATTATAAGTATTTACTTCATTTGGCGTTACTATCGTAAAATCCATTTTATAATCCATAAATTTTTTGATAATTTTAAATCAAAAAAGAATTATTCGTAATATTATTAATATGGTATTAGTACCAATACTGTAGCCACTATTTATCTCCAACACACTAATTAATCGATTTACAGATATGATTGTCATAAAAATCAATATCAAAAACGCAATTAATGGTAAAAGTATTTGGAAAACCATGAAACATTTAGCCCTCCTTATTAGTAAAATTCTATTCTCTCCATATTTTTGTCTAGCTTCTTCATATGTTTTTTCATATAATGATGTATCGAAACTTGCAAATATTCTCATTCAATTCAATTAAACGATAAAACCTAATTCAATTCAAATATTTTATAACTGACATTTTTTCTAGGATTCAACTTACCATCCATTATATATCTCCTAAACCAAGTTCTTTGTTTCTTGGCAAGATGATGAGTAGCTTTTTTTATCTTTTCTTCCAGTTTATCAATATCATATTTTCATTCCAAATATTCTATTGTCTCTTTGTAACCAATTCATTGCATCGATTGTAAATTTTTATCATATCATTTTTTTAATAGTCACTTAACTTCATTTATAAGTCATTGCACCAACATTTGTTTAATCCTAGCATTTATTCTTTTATTCGTCTCTTCCTTATCTCTTCGTAAACCTAGCATAAGTATTGGCCAATTAACATCCTGCTGAAAAAAAGATTCTGATTTTTTTTCTCATGTTTTGTAATAAATTTCTATCGCTCTCACAAGATATCTGATGCATTTAGGATGAATTTTATTCCCTTCTTCCGGGTCTATCTTCATTAGCTCTTTATGCAAGATTCAAGGATTATTTTTCTCCTTTTCATACAATTTATTTCTTAAATTTATATCAGGCTCAGCAGTCGGCATAGAAAAATTTTTATAAATTGTATCTATGTAGAGTCATGTTCATCACACAATTATTGGTAACTTCTTTTTATTTAAAATTTTTTTTATAATTTTATTAGTATCTTGCTGCCATTCTCATGCCGTGTATCGATCATCAGGATTAACAATATCTATTTGATGATGTTTTATTTTTTTGCGGATGTCTTTACTAACCTTATCTGTACCAATATCCATATATCTAAAAATTTGTCTGCTATCTGCTGATACAATTTCAACATCAAAAAATTTTGATAATAAGATAGCTAATTTACTTTTACCAGTGGCGGTAGCTCACCGGATAATAACAATTCAGTTTGGATTCTTTTTTCTAAAGTCTTTCACTTCTTTCTTTACCTTATTCAATATATTTTCTATTTCCATAGCCACAAGAATCAAACGATAAAATATTGAATCGATAAAACATTAAATATTTAATAAGTATTCATTTGTTCGTTTAATCGTTTGGTCATTTATTCTATTCAATTCAATATTTCTCTGGGTTAAAAAACGGCATTTGAGAACATCACTGAGTTTCGCACATAATTTTACCAACTTTATATTCTTCTTCTCTTTTGATGATTATCATAGATCGACTCTCAGAGAATACATCTCATCCTTTTAATTTATATTGCAAATCATAAGTCAGATTTTTGATATCGGGATTAGTCGTCGTCTGTCTCTCTTGCACATTGACAACAGTGACTTGTTCTCATTCGATACCATTCAAAAATTTTGTAATTCGATTCCTACTATAATAAGTTCTAAAAACATTCGAACTCTTAAGATGTGAATCAGCTATCAAATATAATCATGTTAAATCTCTGTTATTTATCTCATCATAAAACATCATCAACGTTTTTCTCTCTGGTGGTATTATATAACTAGAATCTTGATCATTATTCGTGTCTGTGATATTCGTAACATTAGTAACTATTTCATTCTCGTGGTTTTTTTTACTTTTATCACTTAGGAATGACATAAAAATTGAGAACAAAAACAATAAAAAAGAAAATGCAAATAAAAATAGAATCAAATTATCTTTTTTATTTATTTTTGAGATTTTACAATCTTCAAATCATTTGTCGTTTTTGCTCCATGTTCAAGACTTTTTTACATCATTTACTTCAATATCATATTTTCTAGGTCTTCCACGTCATATTTTAACTCTTCATGTATTTCTCAATTTAAATTCTTTTTTTGGTCTACCAGGTCACTTATTTTTTTTATTCCTCATTTTTGTTTTAAGAATTTTTAAAAATAATAAAAAACATTTAAATTCAATATAATTATTCCATACTTACTTGCAACATTTTTTGACTACCTGTGACAACCTTTGACTACAATAAAAAACTGACCATTGTTCTTCGGTCAGCCTTTCTTATGTTTTGAATTATTATTTGTTATTTATTAATTGTTAATTTTATCTTATTCTAATAGTGTAATTATACCAATCAGTAAATCCATCATAATAGTCATCATAAGTATCATAAGTTCTGCTAGATCTTTCATCTATAATATCTTCCATGTCATCAAAGAAGTCATCTGACATATTTTCCCATGTTGTACTGTTTCTAAGTTTAGTATATTGATTTTTTAATTGAGTTATCATAGTCGGTCGTAATTCATACATAGTTTGTACTGTGTCCATCTCATTGGAACTAAATCAATCTGTAGAGCTAGAAGAGGAACCATCAACATAGAAAGTAATCTCTTTGTAGATAGAAGAATCATTTTCGTCGTAAACTCTAACTTTATAGTCATAACTTTTCTTAAATTCGATGAAGTTAGTTAAATCAGCCTCACCATCATCAGAAGAATCGAATTCATATCAATCATCGTAATCAGTATCGATTTCATAATAAGAAGTTGAAGTAGTAGGTGTTCGAGAAGAAGAACTAGAAGTTCTATAATAAACTCTGAAATTCACAGTGTCAGTGTAATCAGTGATAGTGTCATCATCATCATCACGAGCTTCGATAGTAAGATCAACTCGTTGATTAGTAGTAGGAGAGCTGTCGTCAGTAGTTAAATAGAAATTATCAAGATCACCGTCAGAGCTAGAAGAGGAACCATCAACATAGAAAGTAATCTCTTTGTAGATAGAAGAATCATTTTCGTCGTAAACTCTAACTTTATAATCATAACTTTTTTTGAATTCGATGAAGTTAGTTAAATCAGCCTCACCATCATCAGAAGAATCGAATTCATATCAATCATCGTAATCAGCATCGATTTCATAATAAGAAGTTGAAGTAGTAGGTGTTCGAGAAGAAGAACTAGAAGTTCTATAGTAAACTCTGAAATTCACAGTGTCAGTGTAATCAGTAATAGTGTCATCATCATCATCACGAGCTTCGATAGTAAGATCAACTCGTTGATTAGTAGTAGGAGAGCTGTCGTCAGTAGTTAAATAGAAATTATCAAGATCACCGTCAGAGCTAGAAGAGGAACCATCAACATAGAAAGTAATCTCTTTGTAGATAGAAGAATCATTTTCGTCGTAAACTCTAACTTTATAATCATAACTTTTTTTGAATTCGATGAAGTTAGTTAAATCAGCCTCACCATCATCAGAAGAATCGAATTCATATCAATCATCGTAATCAGCATCGATTTCATAATAAGAAGTTGAAGTAGTAGGTGTTCGAGAAGAAGAACTAGAAGTTCTATAGTAAACTCTGAAATTCACAGTGTCAGTGTAATCAGTAATAGTGTCATCATCATCATCACGAGCTTCGATAGTAAGATCAACTCGTTGATTAGTAGTAGGAGAGCTGTCGTCAGTAGTTAAATAGAAATTATCAAGATCTCAATTACTAATATCACTGTAGTCATTATTATCGCTCCATTCCTCTTCCCCAAAATCATACATCCATTGAGGATAGGTTCGTTGGCTATTGCTACTTGGTTTACCATCTCGATCTTCAGGGGCATTTTCGTTATATCTTATCCATAATTTTATTTTGCCTTCAGTTTCTTTAGTATAGCTAAATTCTCCATTACATGAAGATATACTCCTAAGCCCACTATCAGGTAACATAATATCACACCTAAGAGATGAAGTTGATCAATCATCAATATCTGTTTGTAATTCCCATCTATTTGTTCTTACATTATTTATACTTACACATGCCGTAGCTCCATCATCAAAATTTACTTCCTTGCAATCATTATTAGAGCTTGCTGAAGCTAAAGAAATCGAGCTTGCCAAAAGCAATACAGATAATATTAAATATTTTTTCATTTTTCCAAAATAGGATCTAAAAATTCTATTACCTCTATTTTAATCATTTTTTATTATATGTCAACTCTTTTTCACCGATCAATATATGTGTTTTTTATTGATATAAGAAGCATAATAAATATATTTAATCTAACCATATATCATGGCATTAATTTATTTTTTAAAAATTTCTAAATGTTTAGGTTTATCGGTAGATTTTTTAAATATTTATTATGGTTTTTATTAGTTTTTATAGTCTTATGTCTATTTATATGACTTGCTAAATTTGATTTTAATACGAATTGATACATTAATTTCTTAAATGATAGAGACCGATTGCCAGTACGAAATCAGATAAACATATTTCAACCAAACACAGTATGATTCGTTTTTCGATGATCTTGATGAATAGGTCAATTAACTTGAGACATCTTAGATATATTATCTTGAACCGATTTAAGCTGACTAAATCTAAGTTGAGAGGTTCAGGAAACTTGATTAGATATCTATGATCCATCATTCCAGGCAGAATTCGACAATAATTCTAGCACAGATTTAAATTCTTTAGTATCATGAGCAGACAACCAATCCTGATTCGGATTTTCAAATACGGACACATGAACCAATGATATCCCAATAATCGATCCTAACGCAGCTAAGTCCATCAGTCAAGAATTAAAAAATCTAATCAATGAAGAAGCTTCCAAATAAAAATTAGAACTTAGTACTTAGTTCTTAGCATATAGCATTTAGCATTTAGCATAAAGCATATAGCATATAGCATACAGCATTTAGCATTTAATTGATAATGAAAAATTTTTTGAAAAATAATTTTGACGATATTACAATTTCTGAAAATAAGCAAATTATAGAGAAATTTTCCAATTCTGACTGAGAAAAACATATATTCCTAGATCCTTGATCAGATTTAATTTATTTAATCATTTTAGATAATTCAAATATCAATCTAAATATTGTCACTAGATGAGAAAATTGCAAAATAAAATTATTCTGAATATTTTTTTCTTCCGATAAAAAAGAAATCAATTCAAACATAATTACAGATTTAAACCACTCCAATACTCAAGCCAACAATTATCTTCTTTCATTTGTTTGAAATCACGGCAAAATTCAAGTTAATTGATCAATCAATATCAAGCCATGATGCAAAAACGTCAAATGACATTTACTTGAAGAGAACCTTATCTTAGGTGAAAATATTTCAATCAAAACTCTACCAATTTTAAACGTGCATTCCAATGATGTTCAGGCTTCTCATGGTGCAAAGATAGATAAAGTTAATTCAGATAAATTATTCTACATGACTAGCAAATGAATAGATAAATCTACATCGAAAAAATTAATCATAGATGGCTATATCAACAATATTTTACAATATTTCACACAGTTTGATCAAGAAGAAATAAGAAAGCTGATAAATATTTAGATTTTTTGTCTTGATTTAATGAAATTTAAATACATCCATTTTATGCAAATATTACTTTTGATATTAGCGAGTTTATTTTGTTTAATTCTAATTTTTTCAGATAAAGATAATTGAAAATCCAAACAAACAATTTTCATTCTCGATATTTCTTCAACGATGAATACCCAAGATGTCTCTGACATTCCAGGTAAAGAAATTTCTAGATTAGACATAGCAAAAAAGCTTATAGAAAAGACAATCAATTTAAACACAGGAGGGGATTACTGACTTATTATATTCGCTTCCAAAGCCGATTATTTCATCCCACCAACCAATGATTTCGTTACATTACTGCAATATTTAAGCTGAATAAATTCAAATTTCCTTTCTTGATGATCGAAGAAAAATTTCGATTCTGTTTTAGATTTAATTTCGACCAATGATTCAAATTCTAAAATAATTCTCTTATCCGACTCCGATAATTTAATTCAAAATTATTGAAAAATTTACTCAATCTTGATACCATCTAAATTAAAATCAACAAAAGATTTAAATTCTATCGCAAAAAAAATAAATTCAGAGGGATTCATACTATCCAACAGCCAATTTAACTCCAGTATCCTATTCCTTTGAATAATAATTATTTTAGCCATTTAATCCTTTAATCTTCTGTAATCACCTGCTATTTATCATCTGTAATCATCTTATGCATTCTATATACCTTCTAACCACGCCTAATATAATATGACTAAAATTAAAATTTTATTTAGAGGTTTTTTTTATTATTCTAGCCACGTGATTGAGTCTTATCTTATTAATATATTTTATTCTTAAATATCGAGTAAGAAAAAAAATAATTTCCACAGATGAATTTGTAAATAGACAAACCTCACAGCTTCAAAAACAATTAATTATTAATAAGATCAAAGAATCTTCAGGTCAAAAAATGCTAATATTATTCGTTGAATATCTACAAAATTTTGTTACAACCAAACCACATAAATCCATCCAGGATTTATTTATTTGATATTGACTGGATAAAAAAGAAATTGAGAACATCCAAGAAGTGCTTTATTGACAAGGGAAACTAGGCCCAGAGATAGAAAGAAAGATTAAAGAGAACTTAAAATTTAGCACTTAACACTTAACACTTAACACTTAACATTTAGCACTTAATTAATTCCTAATTCATCATTTATCATTCCTAATTTCTAAAGAGATGTTGTTTGATATGGTAGACCAGTATGATGCAGAGAAAAAAACTTTTTTTCGCCAGTTACGAGAAAAGGTAATTTTGAATCTTGCTACACAACATGATCACAAGAAGATTCTTTCCTTCCTAAACAAGGTTTGAGTCCTTAGTATTGATGAATGAGAAAAACTTGTCTATATCTGAGTTGCTAATGAATTTGTCCTTACTCAAGTCAAAAAGTTTTTTTCCAAATCCATCAAAGAAGCCATTAATGAGGTCTACAACCCTCATTTCAGTATCAAATTCGTGGTTTATACCAAATTTAGCAATGGTAGTGATCTTCTCATAGATCTTAAAAAAGTCTTAAATATTAAAGAAATTAAAAAAGCTGAAGCAGTTCAAGTTAAGAAAACCGTCAAAAACGAATTAACAGAATATTTCTGAATCTTATTTGATCCCAAATTCAGATTTGATAGTTTTGTCGTTTGAGCTAATAATAATATAGCTTTCTCTGCCGCCAAAGCAGTGGTTGATAAGCCATGACAAAATTATAATCCATTATTCCTTTACTGAAACGTATGACTTGGTAAAACCCACTTGATGCAAGCAATTGGAAATGAAATCATGCAGACACACCCAGATAAGGTTGTTTTATACCTGCCTACAAGTAAATTAGTCGACGAAATAGTTTCGTCACTTAGATGAAATAAATTAACTAATCTGATCAAAAAGTTTGATGAGGTTGATATTCTACTTATAGATGATATTCAATTTATTGCCGAGAAAGAAAAGACTCAAGAAATTTTTCACAATATTTTCAACGACTTTCAGATGAAGAATAAGCAAATAATTCTTTCTTCAGATCGTCCACCCAAAGAATTAATCAATATCGAACCAAGACTCAAAAGCCGCTTTGCATTAGGTTTAGTGGCTGATATTAAATCCCCAGATTTTGAAACAAGAATTGCTATACTCCAATCCAAACTTAATTCCAGATCTCAAGAAATAGATTTTGAGTTACTTGAAATTATCGCTAAATATATCAAAGATAACGTGAGAGAATTAGAATGAGCGCTCAATATTTTACTTACAAGGAAAGCAATTTTAAACGCCGAACTAACAACACAAGATGTTTTCGATTGTCTCAAAACTTTATGATATTCCACAGAACAACAAATAGATTCGACACAGGCAGCTTTGCAAGCCAATACCAAAAGCGCACAAAATTTCGTAAATTTAGTGGAAATGGTCGCTCAGTATTACAACATTTCAGTCAACGATCTTAAATCCGAATCCAAAAAAAAGGAAATCACAAACGCACGTCAGATTCTAATGCTTTTAGCAAAGAAATATTTTAATCGGACTTTAGAAAAAATAGGAGATTACTTCTGATGAAAATGACACGCCACAGTAATATATGCTATCAACAATATTGAAAAAAAATTAAAAACTGATCAAGATATGTCTCATGATTACAATGTTTTCACGGATTGGCTAAATAAATAAAGGCTAAATGCTACAAGCTTTAAGCTATATGCCTATTATTTTTTTCATGTAGCTTAAAGCATAAAACTTATAGCTAAATTTTTTTATTCATATCTTAATGCATCGATCGGTTTAAGCTTAGCGGCTCTATATGCAGGGAAAATTCCGAATATTAATCCTATTGCTGTCGCACAGCCAAAAGCCAGAGCAATCGATCATATAGTAATAATTCATGTAACAAGATTCCTGATCGCATAAATGATTATGTAACTAAGAAATACTCATATAATCCCTCACGAGATACAAAGTACCAAAGATTCAGCAAGAAATTGTAAAATAATATCTGTATCCTGAGCACCTATAGCTCTGCGGATACCTATTTCACGAGTCCTTTCTGTTACAGATACAAGCATAATATTCATTACACCGATGCCTCATACAATAAGAGAAATAGCTGCGATGGCGCCAAGAAATAATTTCATCGTACTTGTTATTGAACTAACGGTTGAAAGAACATCGGCCTGATTTGCAATAGTAAAATTAGCATCATCGGCATTAGCAATATTAAAATGAGCAAGTAATGTCGACTGTATGGTCGCTTTAGCAGTATCTATCTGTTTAGCTGTAGTTACCGATAATGCTATGTCAGAAAGATATTTAGTCCCAAACAGTCTTTGCTGTGCTGTTGTTAATGGGACAAAAACCGTACTATCTGCATTACCAAAACTTGATGTTCATTTTTGTTTCATAACGCCAATTACAGTTAATATCACATTTCATACACGGATATCTTTACCTATTGGATTCTCATTCCCAAATAATGTCTGAGCTGTAGTATATCAAATGACAGCAACCTTATCTATATTATCTAGATTCTGTTGAGTTATAAATGATCAATACTGAACACTTGAATTACGAACTGTTAAATAAGAAGGTCGTACTCCATACACAGATACTTGCATATTCTCTGAACTATAAATAGCTTGTTTTCTACTACTATATTCAGGAGATACGGCTGCAATATCTGGCAATTTAGCTACGAGCTCTGCCTCAGCTATTGTAAGCACATTTTCAGAACTTCTTCCTCATTCAACACCTCTTACATTGGTTTGTTGTTGTCATCAAGGAGTGATAGAAAGTAAATTAGTTCATAATGATTCTACATTAGAAAGAATACTTTGTGTAGCTCACTGACCAATAGCAAGTAAAACCACCACTGATAAAATTCCTATAATAATACCTAAACTACTTAATCATGATCTCAACTTATTCTCCTTGAAAGTAAGAAGGGCTGATTTAAAATATATTCGTATAGACATCGTTTTTATAAAAATAAATAATAAATTATAGTCGACTACTCAAATAATTTTTAAATATAATGAGGGATTATTGATGTAGTGACTATAAAATCTTCAATAAAAAATATGATTTATTTTTTAAGGAGATTTTATTTTTTGTCTTCCTGTCCATTTTTAATTTTCTGCTCTTTTCAATCTATATGTACTTTTTCTATCAATCCATCCCTCATATGTATATTATGTTTTGCAAAGGCGGCGATGTCTGCTTCGTGAGTAACCATAATGATAGTCTTACCCTCTTTATTAAGTTGAGTGAAAATATTCATAATCCCATAACTTGTTTTAGTATCTAGATTCCCTGTTGGTTCATCTGCAAGGATAAGTGTCGGATTAGTAATGATAGCACGGGCAATAGCTACTCTCTGTTGTTCTCATCAAGATAATTGGTTGGGTTTGCTATGTATTTTATGAGCCAATCAAACTTTTTCAAGAGCCTTAATAGCTCTTTCTCTTTGTTCATTTTTTGAAACGCCTTGATACGACAAAGGTAAGGTAACTTGATCAAGGACAGAAATTCTAGGAATTAAATTATATGCCTGAAACACAAATCAGATTTTTTTTGAACGTAATTGTGCTTTCTCATTTTCACTAAGCGAAGGAAGTGTTTTACCATCAAGAATATATTCACCGCTTGTTGGTATATCCAGCAGTCAGATAATATTCATCAATGTCGATTTCCCTGATCATGAAGGTCACATAATAGCAAAAAAATCTCCATCATTTATGGTCAAATCAATTCCAAAGAGAACCTTTTGCATGATTTCTTTCCCGTTCATATAATCTTTTTTGATATTTTTGAGTGCAAGCATCTAATTTATATTTATAAAAAATTTTAAATCTGACTTTTTTAATTTGGCGGTCATCATGCAGATCCTCATTCTAGTGCCCTCATAGAACTAAAAGAATTAACATTTGATGACTGACTACCTGATGATTTATTTGCAGATGTCGTTGAAGCTTTCTTTGTAGAAGTAGATGATGACGTAGAATATATCGACAATATTTTATCTCATAATGTTAGTCCTGTAATAACTTCTGAATCTATTCAATCAGTGATGCCAACAGAAATAGGTTGTCTAATGATATCGCTTCAATTGATCACTCCCACTATAGCTATATTACCAGTTAGGGTTTTAATAGCAGTATTTGGAATAATGAGAACATTATTCTCTTTCTCTATAATAATAGAAACACTGACTGTCATACTATCGTAAATCTTTTTTTCAGCTTTTTGTAAAGTAATTGTGACATTATAAGATACCACACCAGCACTTGTAACGGGAGTTGGATCTATTCATGATATTTCTCATGTAACAATATATCATGGATAAGCATCAAAAGAAACCTCAGCTTCTTGTCATTTATTTACTTTGACAATATCGACTTGATCTACCAACGTAATTACTTCATATAAATTAGGATTAGAAACAACAATGCCATCAGTAGATGTTGGGGTATCTCAAACCTTAAAATTAATTACATCCACAGTTCCATCAAAAGGAGCTCTAATCTCATAATTTTCCAATTGCTGAGAAAGACTTTGAGCACTAAGCTGACTTTGCCTTAGACTATTTAATTGTAATGTCCTATCTTGAGAATCTGGTCAATTAATGGTTTCTTGTAATGTGTTTTTATATATAGCAAGTTGTGCTTCATAATTTTTTATTTCATTTTGTTTTGTCTGAATATCATTAACTGTACTATTTAATGTTTTAATATCACTATTTATATTTGAAAGAAAAGAAAGTGTTTTTGAACTTGCACTATTGAGTGTGGTAATCCATCAATCTATTTTTGTTTGAGGGAGAGATACGTCTATTATAGAATTGTTAACAGCACCAATAGAATAATTGATGGTTTGAGAAAGAGAATTGATAAGCTGTTTTGTTTTATCCTGTAAATCTTTTAATGTCTGTAATAATGTCGTAGATTGTGATTGGATACTAATAACTGAATTATTAACTTCATCCCAATATCTTTTACTTTCTTGAAATCAGTTTTTAGCAAGATCTTTATATGAAGAACTTTTTCGTGATAAATAAAAATAAGTGTCCTCTTCATATTTTTTGTTGTTAACTCCAAATATGTCATCTATATTATTTAATATGTTTTTACTATCTAAAAGTATATTTTTTATTGTGAGAAGAATATCCTGAGCCTTAGTCCCATTTACTTGTAAATTATCTCATCTTTCTAATTTAAGTTCTTCTAATTCTTTTTTTGCTATATCCAATTTACTTTGTGTGTCATCTACATTATTTTGTGCTTGGATTTTATCAGCTTCAGTATATTGATTGAGAAATTTATCATAATTTATTTTCGCATTTTGGACACTTAATGATTGTTGAGAAAGGCTATTCCTTATCTCTTTTTTATCAATTTCTGCCAAAAGCTGACCAGCTTTAACTATATCTCCTTCTTTGATATAAATTTTTGTCACTTTGGCTGTCTGTCAAAATGTTAATGTCTGCTGATTTACTATCTTAGTAGTTCACAAAACCTTAATGCTGTTTTCGATATTACCAGTTTTTACAGTATAAATATCAGAAACTGTAGTTTGTTGATTTGTAGATCAAGAGAAAAGTCATCTTACAACAAAAATAAAAAGAATAAGAATTCCTAAAACATATCGTTTATGTTCCCTGATAAAATTTCAGATTTTTTCCCAAAAGGGATTTTGTATTTGATTTTCTATTCATGTAGTCATTACTATTTTATAATTTTTTAAAAATAATTTTCATTTTTTATTTTTTCAAAGTTTAACAACGTTTATTAACTGTTTATCACGAACCTGCCTGCGGTAGGCAGGCAAAGTGAGTATTTATCATTATTATTTATCTATCATATCTATTCATTCCACCACCAGCGCCTCATCACATCATTCAAGGAAATTTCATTGAAGAGGAATTATTCACGCGAGATCAATTAAAATTATTAGGAGGTCTATGTCACGTATATCTAAAAATGTTTTGGAAAATCAATATAACTGCCAATATGCAGATAATAACTATAAGTACGGTTTTTGTATTATTAAAAAATTTACGTACCTTTTGCAAAAACTCTTCCATGATAGTGAATTATGAGGATAAAATATAATAAATAGTGCTTGCTACTTATAAATAACCACCTTAAGCCAACCTTAAATTAATCATTCAAAATTCCAATTCGAAAAAATAGACGCATTCAATGCGTCTCTACATTTTCAATTAGACGCAAGTGCCTGTTCTCGAAACGCTTGTCACGCAACGGCAGGGTCGGAGTCGCGTCTCTACGATTATTTATTTAGACGACCCAGGGATCGTCTCTACATTTTCAATTTCTAATTTTTTTCATTTATGTTGTAAGGGACGGTTTCAAACCGTCCCCTACGAAAAAATATATTTTAAATTTATTTCATCATCAGTAATCATTTTTAATCTTCAGTAATCTTTCTTTTATTTCTCGTCCATAATTTTTTTAATTAAACTTGGCTCAATCTCATCTTGAATATACCTCTCAAGTGGCCTTGCACCAAATTGTGGATCATATATTTTATCAACAATTTCAGTTATTTGCTTTTCACTGAATTTAGGCAACTTAATTTTAGAATTAGATTTCCAGGTAGCAAGGAATTCATCAATTTTATTTTTCATAATCGTAGCAAGATCTTTTTTACCAAGATGTTTGAAAACGATTTTGTAATCTATTCTATTCAGAAATTCTGGTGAAAGGAATGTTTTCATCTCTTCCATCACCCTATCTTTAACTGCATCAAATTCTTTGTCCGTAATTTCTCATTTATTTGCTCATGTTGTAAATCAGATTCTAGATTGTTTCTTTGCAAATTCTTCAGATCCGATATTAGATGTCATAATGATAATCGTGCTTTTGAAATCTATCAATCTTCATTTAGCATCCTTTAGTTGCCCTTCATCAAGTATTTGTAACATAATATTCAACACATCACCAGAGGCTTTTTCAATTTCGTCAAACAAAACTACTGAATAAGGTTTTCTTCTGACCGCTTCAGTGAGATTCCCTCATTCTTCATATCAAACATAACCAGCAGGGGATCCAATCAATTTAGATACAGAATATTTTTCCATGAATTCTGACATATCTATTCTGATCATAGCTGTCTCATCACCAAAATAATCTTTGGCAATCAGTTTCGCCAAATAAGTTTTCCCAACTCCACTTGGTCCTAGGAACAAAAATGATCCTATTGGTTTATTTTTTTGAACAACTGAAAGTCTACTTTTAGTCAGGGTTTTCACTATCGAATCCACAGCTTCGTCTTGTCATATAATTTTTACTTTCAAATCATTACTGAGTCTTCTAAGTTTTTCTATTTCCGATTCATTAACAATATTAGCAGGTACTCATGCTTTGTCAGCCAACACATTCCCGATGTCGTCCTTTGTAATTATTGGTCTAAGATGAGTTGGGATATTTTTACTTGTTCTAATTTTTTGCATTTCTTGTTTGATTTCTTCTTCTTTTTGTTTCAACTCTGCAGCACCGAAATAATCCTGCTCTTCGATGGCTTTCTCTATTTGAGATTGTATTTTAGATATTTTTGCTTCATTTTCTTTGTAGCTTTCATCATTATCAAGTTTTTGGTTCATGGTAGATTTTCTAGCACAAGCTTCGTCAATAATATCCAATGCCTTATCAGGCAAAAATTTATTTAACATGTATCTTTTGGACAATTTGATTGAAGCATCTATAGCTTCATCAGTGAGTTGAACACCATGGAAATCTTCATAAGTCTGCTTAAGTCAGATTAATATTTGTCTGGTCATATCATTATCTGGCTCATTAATTATTACTTCCTGAAATCTTCTTTTCAATGCTGCGTCTTTTTCGATATGCTTTTGATATTCGTTAAATGTAGTTGCACCAATCAATTTGATTTTAGCTCTTGCCAAAAGTGGTTTGATCATCTGTGCTGCATCATTGTTCTCTTGTCCACCGGCTCATATAATGGTATGTATTTCATCGATAAACAAAATTATATTATTCGTTACATCCATAGCTTCCTCAAGTATTGATTTCATCCTTGCTTCGAATTCTCACCTATATTTAGTCCCAGCCACAATAGTTCACATATCAAGTAAAAATATTCTTTTATTTTTCAATTTATCTGGGACATCTCATTGAGCTATTTTCTGTGCCAATCATTCTACGATAGCCGTTTTACCAACTCATGCTTCTCAGATTAGCAGAGGATTACTTTTGTTTTTTCTAAGTAAAGTATAAATAATCTGATTGATCTCATTTTCCCTTCAGATTATCGGATCTATAAAACCATCTTTTACTTCTCTTGTAAGATCAGTTCAGAAATATTCTATAGTTAATTTTTTTTCTTCTTTTTTACCTTGTTTACTGGCTTGATCTACTGAAGTATCATTTCTTTCTACAATTTCACTTTCCACTGCATCTAGCAACATATTAATATCGCTCATTTCTTTGATATTCTCTATTTTCATCATTTTCACATTTTTAGAATCTAAATTGAATACATTCAAAATTTTATCCAATAATTGAAAAAAAGCAAATGATCCAATCTGATTTACAATAGGGTTTTGTGCTATCTTTTGGCAATTATCAACAGTCTTTTCAACGCTCATACCATTACTATTTATATGTTTTATACATTCACTGGACAAATCAGAAAATGATATGTAAAATAGTAGTACAAAGTCCAATTTCTTCATACCGTCGTTTATGAGTTTTTGTATTTTTGAAAGACTTTTTTTATTTAATGGAAGTTTTTTTTCTTCCAAAAAATTAAAGCAATCAAGATCCACTTCGTATTCTGTCTGATAATATCTTTCTAGAGCATCTTGATCATTCAGATCCATAATATTTGCGAAAATAGAAAAAAACTGACTATTCTTGATAAAATTATAGGTTCACCAAAAAATATCATCGGCAGAAATTTCCTTCCTATTTTTGTTAATAGCTAATTTATTCGCGTATTTTAAACAAGAAATTGATTGCGCTGTCAAAACATCAGTTTGCAATTGCATATTTTCAATGGAAAAATAAATATTTGTTGTTACAAAAATGTTAACAAAATGTTAATAATTTTTTATTCAACTTTTGCAATAGATACAGTAAGGAAATTTCAATTTGTATTATTTTTTTACCAAAAACTTATATATGTATTTGACTCTATTCTTTTTTTGTTTGTATGACGTTTTTTATGTCGTCCAATTTATATCCTTTTCTCAGGAGTTTTTGGATAATATCGAATCATTCTACTCATTTACGTTTATAGTTGGTTATTTCCTTTTGAATTTTTTCATTTAATCATTCATTAATTTCCTCTTCAAACTCTTTCAGAACATTTTTTACCAAATCTTGATCTATTCACTTATCATGTAATTTTCTCATAAGACGAATCACGGGTTTTCATTTATTTATAACCTCGCTTCTTATATAGCTTTCGGCGAACATTTTGTCATCCACATATCATTTAGTTTTTAGTTTTTCTATAGTATTATTCACTTCATCAGAAAAATATCCTTTCTGTAAAAGTTTAGCTTTGAGCTCGTGTTCACTTTTTGGGAAACGATAAATATAATTAATCGCGTAATCGTAACATTTCATAAAAAGTCCGTAAAGTCATAAAATATTTAAGAATACATTTTTTTGTTTTTTGCTTCGCAGACTCACTTTTTGCCATTGCTGCAAAAAGTAAGCAAAAAAATCTAGGAAAAATCATCCGCCATTTTGATTTTTCCAAATACAATCACCATCAAAATGATCTTTCCAGCTATAAATCAACACATTTTTACTCGCCATTAATCCAAATTAAATTATTTTTTCAATGCGAACTCAATTTCTGTTCATTCATAGTCAAAAGTCGAAACGAGATTTCATTCAGGTTTAGATTTTTCTTCAATTAATTTCAAAAGTGCTTCATGTTTCAAGAAATCCGAAAATTCAATAATTACTTCTTTCAAATATTTATTCTCAGTTTTATATAGCATTACAACTTTATCATCCACTTGGAAATCAGCTTCTTTTCTCATTTGATTTAAGAATCTAGAAATTTCACGAGCGACTCATTCTTTGGCTAGCTGAGGCGTAATTTCAAGGTCCATTTTAGCAATAATATCTCAGTTTACAGCCATATTTTCTCACTGTAATCATTCGTAAGCAATCTCGTAGTCTTCCTTATCAAGGATCCATTTATTTTTCTCATTATCAAAAATTTCAATCTGACCATCTTTTAACTCTTTCATATTTCCATCTTTTCCGTTTTGTATGATTTTACCTGTGTCTTTACCAAACTTTTCTGACAATTTAGATCAGATTGGTTTAAAAATTTTAGTAATTTTAATTTTACCATCCATTTCCTTTATCTCTTTCACATTCACTTCTTCCTTGATAATATCATCATATTTATCCAGAATTTTTTTCAGATCTTTATTCATTATAATTAAAAAAAATTAAAATTTTTTCTTTTTTCTTATGGTGCTTCGACATTCCCAGCGCTTGGATTTTCGTCATAAGGATTAGGACAGTCTCCATCAAGATTTGCTTGCGCATTACAAAGTGTCCCATCGACTCTTTTACACATAGGGGTATTTGTATCAAGACCTTGTACTTCGCCTCCAGAAATTGCACAATAAACTTCTGCATCATTTTCGTATCAAGTTACTTTCATCCCTCCTACAGGACAGTCACCACGCAAAAGTGCTCGTTCTTCACATTGACGATTATCTTCGAAAAAACATACGCCATATTCTCCTTTTTTATTTTGCCTAATTTCAATCCTGCCACCCTTTTCAATACAATTTACAGAAGCAGGATTTGCTAATCAGACTTTATCCTTCACTCAGTTATTGAGTCGATTAGTTTTATTTAAAATAATCCATATACCAATTCATATAACAATTACAATTATAATTATCCAAAGAATTTTTTTTAGATTTTTCATCATTATAATTAAGAAGGCTAAAAAGTTACAAAGGCTTCCAAAGCCTCAAGGAATTATTTATTTCAATATTTTTAATCTGACTTTTTATAAAGTTATGCTTTCCAAATTCAATTCTAATTAAATATTACAAAATTATATATAATTAATTTCCACATTCTAAACTGATATCTTTCAAGGTAGAAGAATATTCTCCATTTAGTGGCAACCCAAATTGTCCAACTTTAAATTGTGTAAAAAATATTTTTGATGCTCCAGCATTCAATGCATTTCTCACTGATCAAGGTATCTCATCTTCAGATTCATATTCAGCTTCTGTAACCCATATTTCCTTATCTAGACCATTTTTTTGTAGTAATGCTTTGAAATCTTTGACATTTAATGTACTTAAATCAGTTCTCTTGATAAAATGGATATTCCCAATATCAAAATCAATTTTACCACTAAATATTTTTTCCCAATAAGCTAACATATAATCCTGAACTCCAGCAGCACCAGCATGTAAAATTTTACAATCAGGACATGCTTCTTTTATAAAATTTCTAGTCTTATTAAATATTTCAACATATTCATCAGCATTACCTTTAAAGAAATTCATATCTACACCATGCATTTCAGGCTCATTAAGAATTTCCCAATATTTTATCGGTATAGTCAATCCGGGCATATCATCCACACCATCGCCATCATATCTTTCAACAAGTTTTATAATGAAATTTTGATAATCGTCATAATTACATGGAATACATCTAGATTTTGGTATGCCTAGTTTCCAATCCATTTTAACTTCAGGGTAAGAAATATCTTGAGAAGATACGACACATTCATTGCCATGGCATTGCTGCTGATCCCAATCTGCATAAGGGAAAATCGTTGCTAGAATGGCTATATTTTTTTTCTGTGCCATTTGCACATATTTATCTGTCATATAGAAATCGAATTTATTTTTTTCAGGCTCAATATACCCCCATGAAAAAACTCCTAAATTTGGTCTTATCCATCCTCAACCTATTTGAGATACCATTTCTATTTCTTCTGGCATTCCAATATCAAAACCAATGCAATTTTTTTCTATTGAATCAGAAATGCTTACTGGTTGAGATGAATTTTTATTTAGATTTAAATCATTATTCCCATTTCTTTTCAAAAGAATAAAAAAGACAAAAGCAATAATCACAATCACAATTAAGATTATTATAATTTTACTTTTTTTCATTATATATTTTTTTTAATTTTAAAATATTAGTCTGATTTTTTATAAATTTACGCCTTCCAAATTCAATTCAAATAAAATTAAAATAAATTTAAAATAAATTTTTCATATTTGTAGGGGAGGGTTTTAAACCCTCCCTTACGATATTCCCCAAATTCAATTCTAATTAAAAAAACCCCAACACGGGGTCTGAAAATATTAATGATTTGATTTTCTTCTTTATAGCTTGGCGCCTTTATGATATTTCTCCTGGGAATTTGCACAGATCATGCGGATTTCTGCATATTTTATTGTACCAGCGGGGCCCTGATTTTTGTTACATTCGCCAATATGGACTCGTAGAGAATAATGATCTTTTCCATTGTCAAAATCATACTGATAATAGGATTTTAATGAGCTATCATGCTTATTGACGAAGAAATCATTCTTACCAATCATAATAGTTTGGCCACCCTTAATTGTATCCATAATATGAAAGAATTTATTCCAGTGTCCATCAACGTTGTAGACTGTTATTACGTCGAAACCCTTCATTTTTTCGATGGTTTTTGTCAGATACCTTTTATCATGAGTTGAGTCAGCCCATAAAACCGATAAAAAATAAACAAGATATAAAATACCTATTGTGCCTAACGTAAGAGCAAACACTCCATAAAATTTCACAAATTTTTTCATAAAATTGTTTTTTGTTGTTTTTTATTTACTTTATTTAGGATACATATTTTATATTAAAAGTCAATGAGATTTACTCTTCTAGCAAATCATGAACTTTTTGTAAATGTTTATCATCCACATGAGTATAAATCTGAGTCGTAGTGATTGAAGCATGTCCAAGCAAGGTCTGGACAGCTCTGATGTCAGCTCATTTTTTTATTAGTGTCGTAGCAAAACTATGCCTGAGCGTATGAGGCGTTACCTTCTTATTTATCCCAGCCAATCCAGCGTATTTTCTAACTATTTCTTCTATAGAATTTCTACTCAAATGCTCTCCAAATCCATTTCTAGAAATGCTGATAAAAAGAAAAGGGGAGTTGTCTTTTCTCAGTTCCATATAATTTTTTAGTGCAGTAATAGCATTTTTAGTCGTGAAAACTGATCTGATTTTACTTCATTTTCCCACAACCGCGAACTGATTAGAATCCAGCTTTATATCTTTTTTTTGTAAAAAAATTAATTCTGTAACCCTGAGACCGGTTCCATAAAGAAACTGTAAAACTGCTTCATCTCTAGCTTTTTTTAATTCATTTTTTTCAAATAAACTCGGTGCATCCAATATTTTTTGTATTTCATTATCAGCGAGATAATTTACTTCTCTAGAGGGTATCTTAGCCAACTCAAGTTTGTCCGGACTGATACAATCGATGTCATTTTTCAACAAAAATTTCAAAAACGCCCTAATTGCCACGATATGATAATTAATTGTCCTGACGTTTAATTTGTGTTGGTGTAAAGCCATTCTGTAGTCCAAAAGTTGCATGCGGTTCAATTTATTTATATCAATATCGCCCACAAACTGGACAAGTCTATTTAACCATAAACTGTAGTTCTCCAAAGTTTTGGGACTAACATTTCTTTCGTACTTTAGATAGTACATAAATTTCTCAATCAGATTAGTTAATTTGTTACTAGAAATTTTATTTTTAAAAAATTTATTGTGGGACTGTTTGATCTCAAGTTGTCTCCTGTGTGACGTCTGTGTTGTCTGAAACTGTTTCTGCTGCTGCATCTGTACTACCAGTATCTGTTGTTAAATCTGAATTTTGTTGTGATATATCTTCTGCTATTCAGCTCTGTAAATTTTCATCCATTAAGTTTTGTAATCTACTAAGATATTCATCAAATTGTGCAAAGTATCAACTTAAGTTATCTATTTGCTGGGCGTTTTCAATACTTTGAAGAAATCTTAAAGCTTTGAAATAAATAAATAACCCATATTTACGCATTACATTATCACCAAGAACGGTTCATTGATTCATAAATTTTTGTCCTTCATCCTGATATCGTTGTAATTTTATTTTTTGTGCTTCAGTAGGATCGGGTTGGGTTACTGAACTATTTATTCATGTCATAGCTGATTCAAGATCTTGGAAAGCATTAAAATCACTTTCTGTATCAAGTCCGGATAATTCAATTAAAGCATTGTTTATTTCTCAAGTAATCAAATCTCATGACAAAACTTCTCAACTAATTATTTCACCACTCATCACGTCTCATGTTTGGATCGGTTCATCTCAAGCTATATTATGGAATTCTATAGGATACATGGTTTTAAGAACGAAAAAAACAATTATTCACAAACCTAAGAATAAAGATACAAATTCAAATATTTTTTTTACACTATGTTTGTGTGGGATGCTTGTATTTAGAATAGCCTTTTCTGAGGTATTCACTCAAACAGCATTTGTTGCTATATTTGGTTGCATCTGGAAATAATTTGTATTCTGATTTACAGCAGGGATTGGATTAGCATTCACTACAGGTAAGACTTCTGGTACAATTTTTGTTTCTCAAACGACCTTAATCTCTTCTGTTTTTATTTCAGGAGCCTTTGTTTCAGGAACATTTATCTGTACGACAGGAGTAGAATTAACTCCAATCAAATTATCAAGATTGATTGTTTGTGGTTCATTTTTTATTTCAGTTTTTGTTTTAATATTTGTATCATCAGTCATCTTGGGGTCTAATCATCAGTTATCTATTTTCTTTTCTCCAGTTAATTCTTCAATAATTTTCATATCATTTTCCAGATTTGATTTATCTGGAGCTGTTTTTACATTATTTTTATTATTAGACGCATCATTATGCGTCTCTACGTTATTATTTTCATTCGTATCTTTCACTTTGTTTAATTCTTCTGCATTTTTTTTGTCTTCAAATTCCAATCGATCTTCATCATTTCCTTCAGAATCATTACCTGTATCTTCTTTTATTTTTACTTCTTCTTGCTCTTTTGTTTCGCTAGACGTCCCATGAGCCGTCTCTATATTTTCTGGTTCTTGCCCGTGAGATTTCGTGGTTGAAAAATCAATACTCAAGTCCAATTTCTCTTCTGGAACAGTATTTGTATTTGATATTTCATTAGACATTTCATGAAATGTCTCTACATTTTTAACATCATCCAAATTCAGATTTATATCAAAATTATCGCTTTTCACGACTTGATTTTCTTGAATTGGATTTTTGTCGTCTGTAGACATATAAAACAAAATAAAATTGATAAAAGCTTTGCGATAAACAATTGATAAACATTGATAAATATTGTGATTTTTATTCCTCAATTCCTTAATTCCGTGAGTCCACTTAGGTGGACGAACTAATCCCTCTTTTCATTCCTTAATTATAACCAGAAAAATTTATTTGTCAAAAAATCAGTTAATAAAAAAAACCACACTTTACGGCATTTTTATTTAACTATTAACTATTAGACGCGATAAATCGCCGTCTCTACAAATTAACGACTATCGACTAAAGACTACCGACTACCCAATGTGTCTTCCCAAAACCAATCACCAAACCTTGATTTTTGGCCATTTATTTTTAACAAGCTTCGCTAATTCATTTAAAGTCGCCCCAGTAGTTGTAATATCATCCACGATGATAATCGTTTCATTGCCATTCAATTTCAATCATTCATTCAACTGAAAAACATTTTTTAAGTTCTCTAATCTTTGATTTCTTTTTAAATCTGTCTGTGAATGAGTATTTTTTACTTTTTTAAACAAATTAATAACCGGTAATCAGATTTTTTTCTCCAGTTTTTTTGCCAATATTTCTGATTGGTTATATCATTTCCTAAAATAATGCCTATACCGATGAGAAGGAACGTAAGAAATTAGGAATGATGAATTAGGAATGATGAATTGAAAGAGCTGATTGCTTTGAATCGCTAAACCTAATCTTTCTGCAAGGAAATCGCCAACATCTTTTCTATGATAATATTTTAACCTCAAAATAAGTTTTTTGATCCAATCTGAATAACAAAATGTAATTATCAATCCATCCAGATAATTTTTTCTATTCAATTTACAATTTAAACATGTTTGATAATTTGCAGAAAACCTATGGCAATAAGGGCATATTTCAGGATGTGGCTTAAGATTTTTTTTACAATCTTTACAAAGATATTCTCCAGTCTGACCACAGCAAACGCATTGTTTGGGGAAAATCAGATTCATTAGTTTCATTCAAATAATTTATTCATTATTTTCGCTATTTCAATTAATTATTTTTTATAACAAAAAAAGGAGGCAATTACGTCCTCCTTTATATTTTTTTTAATTTTTGTTGGCTTATTTTTTAATAATAGCTTCGATAGCAGCGAATGATCATTCTCATTTATCATTTATCAAGATGTATAATTCATCTCCAGGTTTTCCTTTGAAAAATGTAACGGCCGCTTGATTGAGGAAATATGATTTTCCATCATCACTCATAGCTATAAATTTGTTATCATCAGTCCTAGAAAGTACAGCTCTGATATGCTTTCTTTCTACAGGATTAATTAGCTTATATATAAATTTCCCATCTTCCATGATTTTTAATTTCAAAATATCTCATGGAACTAGTTTTGTTTTACTTGAATAATTCAATGGGACTGGGTACTTTTTTTGATCAGAACCTATCATAAAATAACCATCAAACTTTCCTTCTACAACTTGCATATTTTCTTCGTTATAAGATTTAAGCTCCTCGCCTCATGTCATACCTTGAACTTCCTTTTGCACGGACTCAAGTGTCTCAGGTTTATCAGGATCAAATTTAGAAAGCTGATTGAGAACCATTTTCATTCTCTTGATGGTAGTTTCCATGTCTCATAAAAGATTTTGTACAAATTGAACCATCTGTACATACTTTTGCATAATTTCTTCCTTTCAAATCTTTTTTGCAGCAACTTTAGCAGCTACAGTTTTGACAACGGCCTTAGTGGCCTTTTTTTCTTCAGGTTGTTTTGAAGTGGCTTGGCCACTAGTTTTTGTTTCTGGCATTTTGTTTTATTATTTTTATAAAATGATTTATTACCTATTTATTATAGTCCTTTTTTCGGATTTTGCAAATTTTTGGATGCAGATAGGATTGACTAATGAAGGTAAAACATATAAATTAGTTAAGAATTCATTGAGATTTTTGATATTATTGTTATAATATAGCTTAATGCTTGATGCTTAAGGCTTAAGGCAATATGAAATTTAATTGTTAATTATTAACTATTATTAAATTTTGGGGTGGTCGTTCAGTGCCTGCCTGCCGGTAGGCAGGAATAGGACATCCCGTAGTACTACGGGATAACCCAGGCTTGCCCCACAACGGCGGGGTTCAACTTCCCGGTAAATGACCGAGGATAAATCCCGGTAAATGACCGAGGATAAACCTGGTCTAGAATAATTTTAATAATTATCTTTTTAAAATAATAGAAATTTATGATCCGGTCGTTCAGTGGATAGGACACAATCCTGCGAAGATTGTAACCCAGGTTCAACTCCTGGTCGGGTCAAATAAAAAATTTAAATTAGTTAGCCTTCGGCTAGTTCGACTTCCCGGTAAATGACCGAGGACATGCCTGGTCGGGTCAAGTGGAATAAGACGAAATAAAATAAAAATTAAAATATAAATCAGATTTAGATTTATTTTTTTAAATCAAAGAAATGGATGAGATAATAGAAAAGCAGAAAGATTCAAATAACGAAAAGCAAAAGGGACGTAAACGAAAAGAAAATAAAAAACTTATAAGATTGTTCCTTATTTCAGATTTTAAAATTAAAAATCGTAAACTTTGGCCTGATATTAGAAAAGCTAAAAAAGAGATAATAAGAAATTTAAATTGACTCAACATAGACTCTAAGCGCATTAATAAACTTTTCTGGATATATGCCCAAAATGATCAAGATATTATTATAGGACATTTAAAAAAATATATCCCCAAGTTTAACGTCCAAATGACTTATCGCTGAAAAACAGAAAACAAAAACGCAAAAGATTATTTAATCATACTTAAGGAGATAAGAGAAGCATTTACGGATTTAAAAAAACTTAAATCTGATACACAAGCTACTACCAAATTTGACCCAAAAGAAGAAATCTTTTCTGAATGACAAAAATCTATAGCCATAGAAAAAGAGAAAAAATTTAACGAAGAATATCAAAAAAAACTTTGAGATAAAATTGTCCGTGTCAAGGATAAGATTCATAATTGAAATTTTAATTTAATCGATGTAACTCAAATATATGTGTTTTCCACCATCATAGATTGAGAATTGTTTTCTTTCAAAGAATATTTCAATCAAGAACAAATGAATCAGGAATTTAAAATAGATGATTTAGTAGTTACTTTAAAAGATTTTATAAGGGTCCTCAAAGATCTTGGAATAGAAGAGAAAAAAAAATTAATTTAACATGTCCTTATATTTTCAAATATTTTCCCAAACCTCATCAAGAGTTATTTTTTCTAATTTTTTAATCAAATTCAGATCTTCTAGTTCTTTCTCACTCACTGGCAAACAAACACCATCGATTGTCTCAGCGTTTTTGATATGAAGTGAAAACGGACATCTTGCTAATTTTCACGGTGGAGTATTACTACTATCCAAAATTAACGCATCCTTTTTTCTCTCATGATCAGCCAAAACATTCAATTTTGTCACTTTACTTATTTGCTCAGCTCGTTTCATGATAAAACTTTCATTTTTTTTCGGACCATAAGAAAGATATTTTTCATAAAATTTATTATCAATATTTTTTTCTAACATCAGATAAACATGGAAACTTGATCAAGTCCATAAATTTAATATTTTATGTTTAAGAGGGAATCAAGAATCTGATTTTATTACCTTATTTAACTCACAAGCGACTTTTTGTGCCTCATTTGAAGAACTATTCTGCCTATCAATATCTATAAAAATTCTGTCAATTTTATTCCCAAATTCATTATTTGTAGCATAAAAGAAATTAATCAACTTCCTCGGGACAAAATATTGCCAGATCAAAATTTGTTTAACCGTCAATTTATCTTTCACTTCATCCAAATGTTTATCACTTCTCAATTTCAAAAAATCCTCATCAATTTCATTCATATCTTGGATAAACAGAGGAGTAAGCTTAGTTCATCTTTTGAGTACAACAAAATCTTTGCCAATAATTTTACTGGCAATTTCCTTTCATTTCAAAAAATTATTTAAACATGGTGCGACTTTACCATATCGTCATAGGACATCTGAATTTCCTTCCATTGGATGTAAATAATCAGTCATTTTTTTTATTTTAATCTAAACATAATATTCGTCGTTTTCTCGTTTCAATGGATTGGTTTGAATATATTCATAAATTCTATTATAGTCATTTTCATTGCGAATTACATGTTCATAAAAACCCGATTGTCGTTGGAAATCTTTTTTAATAATTTTAATCTTTCTTGTGACAGATCATTTTATGAAATTTACAATCGCAGATATAGAACCTTTTGTAAGTCATCAAAATTTATTTTTATTTCGTAGAGACATGCCGTTGGCATGTCTATGAGACACGCATCAGCGTGTCTCTACGATAAATAATATCAAATGAAAGTGATTTGGCATAATAACATATTTATCTACTTCTATATTATCTCTTAATTTATTTGTTTTCAAAATTTCTTCTTCAACAATCCTTCAAATATCATTTAATCTAACTTCTTGATTAATAATTTCTCAAAAATGACGAATCTTATTTTTAGTACAAATAGTTATAAAATATCCTCCAACATTGGAATAGTCCCATTCCGGTAATCTTACCGATTTTGTATGAAATTTATTCGCAAATAATTCTGCCATTTTTATTTAAATTCCAAAATTTTTTTTATTTTGACAACTATAGCTCATTTGGGATGCATTCATTTATTTTGATCCAATTTTTTTAGATCATTCAAAATTTTTCATTTATCATAATATTTCGCTATACCATCTATTTTCAGTCCACAACTATAATCAGGTTTATATGCTAACACAAAGACATTCAGATTCTCCATCAGATTCTTTTTACTTATTTTCATAAAGTTGTCTGTAATTATGATTTCATCCTTATTGATTTTGCTAAATTCTACAAAAATCGAACGCGGTTGTCATTTTTTATTCGTTGTAGTGAAAACAATTATTGGATTTTTCTGTAAAAAAGAAATCTGATTTTTATTCATCTTTTAACAAAAAAATAAAATTATTTTTTTAATTTATTCCTTTTTCTCATTATCCAATTTATCCAAAACAAAATTCCAGTCAAAACCGCTGGTCAAGAAATTATCAAAATCCAAATTGGATGTTGGATAGCTTGATAAGCATAAATCAAACCAAACAAAATGAAGATTATTGTTCAGATTCGTTCTCTTTTCCAGCTTATCCATAGTACAATTAACAACAAAAATGACGGAATTAAATGCATAAATAAACCCACCACCGTTTGCCAAAATGTGTATCAATTACCAAAAATATCCAAAGCAAACATGCTGATGAAAAGAACATACAAAATTGCAAGCAACCTGGGTATCCAATAAAGTATTTTATTTATTTTAGTTTTTTTCAAAGAAGGCATTTATTTATTTTAAAAATAAAACCCTTTCTTTTATTTCTTCTTGATAATTTTACGTGTAATTTTTGGTGCGGTCTTAACTACCACCATCTTTTCTTTCTTTTGGAAGAAAATAAGGTAAATAATAGGCAAAAGTCATACAGTATTGATAATAAAAATACAAATAAACCACGCTAGCTGTCTTTTGGTTCAAGCTTTCCAAAGAGCAATTCATTTCCACGCCATTTCTCGTGCCATCAGAATAATAATTAAAATCATCATTTGGTTTACTGGTGTTTGTGATTGTAAAATCGGCATTGTGTTATATAAAAAGTAAAAAAAACTTAAAACAAAATATAATGATTTAATCTGTTTTGTAAACAAAAAATCCGACTTTTTACATCGGACCTTCTGTTCTTTAATGGTTTACATATGTTGCTATTTGAGCGTCATCTTTATATCGATTCACCTTAAGTTAATCTTAAACGAAAAAATTTAATTTTTCAATCTATTTTGTAGTAGTATTATTTGCCTCAAGTGGTGTCATACCAAATCACATACCACCTCACATTCTTCATCTTCACTCTCATCTTCATTCTCATCTATCACCTCATTTCATTTTATCCATTCCCAATCCTTTTGCTACAGCTTCCATTTTTTCTCTATAAGTCTGCATTTCTTGGAGTTTAAGAAATTTCTCTTTAGTAGTTATAATTTTCAAAATAGGATTATCTTTGTTAAGTGTTCCCCGTGTTTCATAATCACCATTTTTTATCGCTGTATCCGATTTAGTTCTAAGTGCCTCCATTTTAGTTCTTTGTTGATCCATTTCAGCTTTCTTAGCTAACATTGTATTAAATTGATCTTCAGTCATATTAAGTGTTATACCATACTTTTCATGTGCTAATTTAAATGCCGAATAATTTTTGGATTCCATAGCTTTCGTTATTGCATCCATCATTGCTTGACGATCAGTTTCACTAAGATTTTGCATTTCCGAACCGAAACCAAACATCATTTCTCATCTCATCATATTACCTGATCAATATTTATGTGCCAATTGACCACTCATTATTCTGTTTCATAAATTGATTAAACCTTTTCAGTTATTCCCAGCAAAAGTAAAAGCTCATATAGCAACGGTACTAAAAAACGCTAATCACATAATAGAACTAATAACAATAGATTTTGTTTTCATAATTGTTTTTTAAAATATAAAACGTCATTTTTTCTTTGACGCTTTATTTATATATATTTACCTTAATTTAATCTTAAGTGAGGAAGTCTAGTTTAAGAGCCTATTTTGTAGCCAAATCATTTGATTGTCTCAATCAGATTCTTTCATAATTTTTTCCTTAAATTAGAAATATAGACATCCAATTTACTATCTTCTTCGAAAATATTTTCATTCCCCCGTATTTCTTCTATAATACTTGTCCTAGAAATACTTTTACCAATATTATCTAAAAACAATTCAAGAATCAGAAATTCTTTGATGGTTGTTTTCACTTCTTTGTTTTTTTTGAAGATTTTCTTCTGATCCTTATCTAAGCGTATGTCACTATATTCTATAAAATCTTTTTTAGACATTCTTTTGCTTATCGCATTTATCCTTGCTTCAAGCTCTTTAAGATCGAAAGGTTTCACAATATAATCATCTGCACCACAATCAAATCATCCCAACTTATCTTCTAACTCTCATTTGGCTGTTGTCATAATAATCGGGACATCTAATTTTTTTTCTCTTATCTTTTTGCAAATAGAAATTCAGTCCATGCCTGGAAGCATAATATCCAACAAAATAATATCAAAAATCTGATGATTGATAACTTCCAGAGCATACAATCCATTCTCTGCTACCAATATATTATGTCATTCCAATTCCAAATATTTTTTTATATTATTTGCAATCGTTTTGTGATCTTCCACTAACAATATTTTCATTATATATATTTTAACTATTAAAAATTTATCTTAACTGTAGTTCATTTTTTTTCTTCACTTTCTATAACTATTCTCCATCCGTGTTTATCTATCAACAGTTTTGTCAAAAATAATCACAGCCCAAAACTCTTAGTGTCAGTTTTACTACGATCGACCTGCCAAAACCTCTCCCGGATATGCTCCAAATCTCCTTTTGATATTCAGATTCCATTATCTTGGATTTCTAATCTATTTCTATCCAAAGTTATTAGGATTTTTCAATTTGCGTTAGTAAATTTAAAAGCATTATTCAAAAGATTTTTCACTATCACACCCCATCATTCCTTATTCACATTTTTTTCTATTCATTTTTCAATTTTCATACTCAGATTTATTCATTTGTATCCGTACAATTTTTTAATAGTTCCACAAATATCTTCTGTTAATTTACTTATATCTATTTTCTTAGTCTCCAAAACTTGTTTAGATTCAAGTCTAGTAATTGTTACCAATGTCTCCAAAAGATTATTTATGTTCTGAATTTGTACTTTTATATTATCCAACCCAACAGAATGATTCTGACTTTTCTTAGCATAATCTATCTCAGTACTAATCGCCATAAGCGGAGTCTTAAGCTCATGAGACGCATTGGCAACGAAATCCTTGAGACTCAATGTTTGATTGTGTATTTTCGCAATTGTCTGATTAAATTTTTGACTCAATCTATTTATCTCATCCTTCGGATGTCAGTAAATATCAATCTGTTGATTCAGATTATCGATATTTATTTTATCCATAAAATTTAGAACATCATTTAGTTTTTTTAGTGAACTTTTTACAAAAATAAGAGAAAGAAAATAAGCAATTAATCCAAAAAGTATAATAAGATAAATGCTGACTAAAATAAAATTCTTTTGAATTGTAACATGTGGAGTTACATTAGATACGATAATTTTATTACCAACTATTTTATATAAGAAATAAAAATCATCTATTCTAGATATGGATTTTATAAAACGAGAGGAAGTAAGTAACTCCGACTCATCGCTATCTATATCAAATTTTTCAGTATCCATATTTCTATTCCTTCCCAAAATCATTTTTTCCATCATTGCTGGTGGTGGTCACATCACAAGCCTAGATTCTTCTTTACTATACCGATTTTGAAAAAAAACAATATTTGCAATAATACTAAAAAATAATACTTGCAATATAGTAAACAAAGTAAATTTTATACTTATTTGTGTTGAGGTTTTAAAATTTCTTAACATTATAAAATCAAAAAATTCTGAAAACTAATGTAGATAATATATATTCTAACCTTAAATTAAACTTAAATTTTTATTTATCATTATTCAATTATTCCAATATTCAGATCTGAAAAGATTCTAAGACCGATTTAGCCTTGCCGCCTCCTTGATGATATTTGTTAAATTCATTTGTTCAATCCATTCAACACAATGGTGTTAATGTGTTATCACCTCATGGATGATTACTAAAATAAGCAGTTATGTCATAAACCTTACTATTAATTATTATTCGACAATCAAATTGGCTGTTATGGCTTTGTACTTCTGCCAATGTATAATATTTTTCTGCCGCGATATTTGATGTTGCACTTTGAGTCACCGTATTCGTTGGCTTTTGTGTGGCTGATTTTACTCCACATCACGCAAGGATAACAGAAGATAACAAAAGTGATAAAACAAAGATTTTTTTCATCTCGTATTATTTATTAATCAAAAAAATTATGTTCGTATAATATCGTTTCACCTTAAATTAAACTTAAAATTATTTTTTCATTTTATTAAATAATTGTGCTGCTGGACATCCAATCTTTTTTTGTTTACAATATTTACATGCTAATTGTCATCTCACACATCCATTGCCTTGAGAAGTAAGTACGATAATCACTATAATACCTATCAATATCCATCGATTGAAATTAATAATTATAAGCACGACGCCTATTAATATAGGAATAATAGAAACCAAAAATTCTGGAATAATAGCCTTGAATGTGATTTTGCGTTTAAGAAATTCTTTTGGATCTCCTTTAGAGAAAAAAAGGGCACATAGTTTCCCTTTCCCGAATGCACAATATTTATCATAATAATAACAATGTGTGCAACTTTTTTTCAATAATCTAAACTCTAAAAATAAGATATAAAGAATATATAATATAAATCGGACTAATCCTATTTGAAAAACAATGCTAGCCCCTATAATATAGATTGACAAAGCAATAATATTTGAAACCAAAATTATTCGAAATGGATAATTCTCATAACTACGATTGAAAATTTTTTCTATCATGGGGAAATTAAGAAACTAAAATTCTTCCAGCTCCAGTTTTTTCAATCTTACCTAGTTTTAATAACAGTGGTTCTACGTCTTCCTCCACGGCCTTCTCATTAATCCCAAGCTGAACAGCAATAGCCTTAGCCCCCATCGGTCTGTCGGCTTTCTCCAATATTTCCAAATATTTTTTGTGAAGGGGAGTAATACCACCGTCATCTATTTTATTGTGAGCAAAAAATTTCTCCCACAAATTTTCAGTCAGATTTTTTTCATTATTTGCTACCATAAAATCTCTCACTTTTATACAAAGATTATGAATTTCCCTCGGCACAGCATCCACTTTTTTGCAAATCTTTTCTAGTATTGTATCATCAAATTTAATCCCGTATTTAGTTAGATATTTTTTTATAATTATTATTTTTTCTTGAGTATTGTATTCCATAAAATGGAAATGATAAATGAATCTATTCTTGATTGGCTGACTTAGATTTTCCGACTTAGTCGTAGCTCAAATTAATGTGAAAGGATTAATCGGTATTCTCACGCCTCATCATTCAGGCATTACCATATCAATTACAAAATCTTCCATCGCGATATAAAGCACTTCTTCGATGTTTGGTTTGAGTCTGTGAATCTCATCTATAAAAAGAATATCTCAAGTCTGAAGGCTATTTAATATGCTGACTATCTCTGATGGTTTGGTAATAGCATATCCAGTGATCGCCTTAATCCCAATATTTCATTGTTTAGAAATAATATGAGCCATGGTAGTTTTACCAAATCCACTAGGTCCAGAAAATAATATATGACCGATATTTCATTTCCTCATTTTACCGCTTTCTATAGCGGTTTTGATAACTCATTTGATGTGCTCTTGACCTATGAAATCATCAAAATTATCTGGCCTGACATGAATATTCAAATCCAAAAATTTTTCTGTATTCAGCTTCTTGATTTTCATATTTAATAAATAATTAAAGTGTTATAGTTTAGATAGTTTTTATAGTATTATAGCCATCTATTAAACTATGATACTATTAGACTATAAATCTATTTTTTTTAATCGTTTTTATTCGATTTTTTAAATTTAGGATAATGTGTAAGCAATAACACAATAAACAGAATACCCCAGATAGATCAACTAAGGACATCAGTCTTGAAATTAGCCTTTCTTGCCTGTATAAGTTCGACTTTTTTCTCTGTTTTACATTTATTTTTCTCAGCTTCTGTAGGTAATCAATAATTCCCTGGATCAGCTTTAGTAGGTTTAGGTATCATAGTCGAATTACAATTATCTAATTCATAATATCTGTCTCACGCAATATATTCATCATTTGTGATAAGAATTTGCTTTCCAATAGCGAAAGTTAATATGCCAACTGAAATCAACGTACCAATAACACCCACAAGAGTAATAATAAGAAAATAAATTTTAAATGGTGCTCGTCAATGAGATTTTTTTAGTTCTTCCATTTTCTTAATCATAAAGTGATAAAGCGACTAAACGACTAAACGATGAAACGTTAAAACGACTAAATGTTTAATTTCTAATTTCACACTTCTAATTTGAGCGTAGCGAAATTATATTTTTTTGATTTTGTAATAGGCGCTTGTCTCAGGTAATTGTTGGATAAGATAATTACTTCATGAAATTCTGACAGTTCATTCAATTAAATAATTGTTACTAACAATAAAACTTGCTGTTCAAGCTTTCTCATCATTTTCCAAATCAAATAAATCACCATATCGTACAAAATTATTTGAAAAATATTTTTCCGTAGAAGATCTAACGATCTTGTATCTAGTTCATAATATTTCTACATAACCAACATCAAAGTTTCAGTTCTGAAGAAGATTTACATCCATATAAACATTTGCCTGTAAAACATTCAATCCACTCAAAACGGAACCAGGGACGGTTGTTATGATTTCATTTTGTACCTTGTTGCTGTTTATATTCTGTAACATCTGGTATTTTACTTTGAATCTATACAAAAACAAAGCTACCTCATATCTTGTTATGGGATTTTCAAAAGTAATAGCATCAGCCGGACTGACGATTCACATTTCTTGTGCTTTCTGGAAATAGTTTGTCCATCGTGGATTCGTCGTTTCATCAAGCTTATTTCATTCAAAAAGTCTTATCATCGCCGTGATAAATTGTGCTTTGTTTATACTAATTTTTGGATTAAAGTTTCCATTAGATCATTTCAATATATTCGCCTTGCAGGCATTCTCTATATATGTCATGAGCGAAGCATCAGCATCAGAGATATCTTTGAAAATACATTCAGTTGGTAAAGTTCAAGTACTGACTGGGGCTAAACTAAAAACATTAGCAAACGTTACAAGAATTTTAGCTGCTTGTTCTCTAAGTAATATTTCGAATGGTTTATAATCTTGTATGGTTTTGTAACTTGTTAGTCCATTATCATTCATTCGACAAATAGCTTCTTGAAGTTCAGGATCACTGGTTACACTTACAGAATTAGCGATGGAAGAAAAGTTACTAACTATATCAGAATCAAGTCATACTGTTCATGTTGTGGTTCAGATTAAACTTAATTTATTTAGTCATAATGTTTTCAAACTTTCATTAGTTACGATATTTTTTAATCTATAGATATAAATAGCAATCTCTTTTCTAGAAATATTCATATCAAATGCATTCTGATCATTCAATGTCGTCAATCCAAGAGCCTGTCATTTGAGATAATAATCTCACCACCGAGGTACTCTATTTTCATATGATAATTTACCTTCAAACATTCTAACAAGAACAGCCATTGCTTGTGGTCTCGTAAGAGTTTGTCTTGGCATAAAATTACCATTAGCTCATTTAAACAGTCCCCATTTGCAAGAATCAGTAATAAATCATGACAGAGATGGATCAAATTGATTTCAATCTGTAAAATCGCAACTCTGATTTTTAATTATTTGCTGATATCATAGAATATTATAAGCTTGTCAGATGATTTTAGCTGCTTCCTCTCTAGTTAGCCCATCATTAGGTCTATATTCGGCCTCATTATCATATTTTGTCAATCAATTGTTGTACATCCAATTCAAAGCTTCGATAAATTCTCAAGATCCTGGAATAGTTACTAGTGGATGAGTATCTTCGATTATTCAAGTATTTAAAATTTCGTTATTGCTAGATCATGTTTGGATATAGATTTTCTTGGTAATAGGATCGATAACAATTTTCCAATCACTAGAGATTGTTCCAGTCTGATTTACTCAAGTCAAATTAGTCCCTGTTAAATCTGTTCAAGTTCCATCAGCAAAGATAAAATTCTGAATCCCAATGAAAACAATTATTCCGATTCCAAATCAGAGTAGTATTTTTTTATTAAACATTTCTTCAAATAAAAAATTAAAAAATGAAATAGATAAACGATAGATAAACAATTGATAAACAATTGATAAACGTGGTTAAACTTTGATAAAACTTGACTTTAAAGACTTGATAGATCTTAAAGACTTGATGACTTATTCCTTTGTATCTTTTTTTATATTTAACAAGCTTTATATTTCAATGGAAAATTTTTATTGAAAGAGTGCTTTGCATTTAGTTAATGCCATAATTTAAATTTAGTTAAACAACCTCTTGATTTATCATTTTAAATACATATAACATAAATACAAAAGATCATATTAACTAGTCCCCGGATTTTTCGGGTCAGGTAACCGATCGGATAAAACCGGTAGGTAACGACTAAGTCGAAGCGCCTTAAGTATGAGAGCGAACCCAGCTGGGTCCACGCTTACAAAACCATGCAATGGCGGATCTTGTATTATTGTTTCTCAAAAAAGCTATCACTGGTATTGTATTTACAATGCGTACCGGTGGTAGCTTTCTCTTTTATTTTAAAATTTATTTTAGAAATTTTCTTTAAAGAACGGTCAATCCTTAGTCTGTATTCTAGAATAATTAACGAAATAAATGCTATTGACTTTTATATAGAAATATCTATAACCACAAAAGCTAAATTTATTTGCTAACCTTATTTATTATGACTATAACAACTATTGGCTTAACTAAAACTCATGAGAAATTCAATATCGATGAACTAATCGCCAAATTAAAACCAGATCTATTAAAAGAGATATCATTAATAGGAGATCCAACAATATTACAGGAAATTTTAGATTTTCTTGAATTGAAAAAAAAGATGAAAGAAATGACAAGAATTTACTGAAATGATTTGTATGATACTCTTAACAATGAAAATTTAAAAGAAGAACGAGAAAAAGAAAGAGAATTATACAAAAGTTTGATAAAATTATTAAGAAAACTTACAAAAGAAAGACGTAAACATCCTTGAATAGGAAAAGAAAATCGAACTACCTTTGGTCTAGAGGAACCAGCAATAAAAGACTTATTGAATAAAAGTTTATTTATCGAAAAAGTATGATTAAAAGAATGGATAGAAAAATTCAATTCCCAAGAAATTCATTTATGACGATTGGAAGACAAATGTGTTATATTTGAAAATAACAAATTAAAATATCAAGAAAGAACTTGGATGTGAGGCTTAAAAGAACGAGTAAATTAAAACATTACAAAACTTGAATTAAATATCTTTCTTGAAAACAAAAACCCCCAAAACTTATTCCAGGGGTTTTTTTATTTTCAGAAAATATTTCTTATTTTAGAAGTCTCAAAATCTTATCTCGAATTCAGTTACCCACACTTGAATTAGCATTATCAAATAGATTTACATCAGATTGAATACTATCTGTTATATCTTGTGGCGTTGGTTTATTATTATCTCTGTTGCCAGCTAGGTAATCATTGGAAGTCATGTTTTTAACCTTACAAGATTGATTTACATAAGTTCATCTAAGATCACCATTTACGCACAATCTCAACTGAACATCACAAGGCAAATCACTAAATCCAGCAGAGGATTTATAAGCTTTCACAAATTGTCAGTGAATCACAACCTTTCATCGAGGGGTCAAACAATTATATTTTACATTTTCTTTCTGTGGGATTTCTGGACGATTAACAATAACAAGTCCATTTTCATCTGTTCGGCTATCTAAGGTTTTAGTTGTCTGATTAATTTTTCATTCATTTGAAAAGTTTGCTCAAGCATTGCTGGCTTCACTAGGTTGTACAAGAGGATCAACCACGGGTTCATTGTAACTTATAACCTCAACCTGAGTATAATCGTATGTTATATCTTCTCTACAAGACTGTTGAATATAATTTCATCACAAAATACCATCATCACATATTCTTCTCTGAACATTACAAATTGTTTCTACATCCGCTCTTTGCTCATAAGCTAACACAAAATCTTTATGGTTTACGACTTCTCCTCGTGGAGTTTTACAATTTTTAGGGACATATCATTGTTGTTTGTCTAATTGTTGGTTTATATAATTAGATAAATCTGATCCAAAAGTTCATGAATAAGTTTTTTGAGTATTTTGATCAGCATTAACATTCTGATTTAAAGCTTGCTGAACTTCATTTTGATCAACTAAATTGTTTAAATCTTGATTACTATTATCAGGCAGGCCTTGCCTACCGGCAGGCAGGTTTGATTGTGTTTGAATTGAATTATTTGAACTTGGAATATTTGTATTTTGTTTTGTTGTGGCGGGTGAAATTTGAGTGTTTTT